>Ga0209656_10000322_pt1 | contig 32163 bp, 32 predicted proteins | sample BogFormECP12_OM2_FD_188239 | JGI IMG/M metagenome (GOLD analysis project Ga0209656, IMG submission 188239) | Bog forest soil microbial communities from Calvert Island, British Columbia, Canada - ECP12_OM2 (SPAdes) (version 2) | ecosystem: Environmental > Aquatic > Freshwater > Wetlands > Bog ...
CCACGTTCGCCGCCGACGACCACCGCAGCTACAACGCCCATGGCGAGGCGTTCGACGTCGGGGAGACGTTCTCCGGCGTGGGCCTGGAGGCCGGCGTCGCCGCCGCGGCCGAGTTCGCGGCCATCGCCGGGGCCCTGCCCGGCCACGGGACCTCGGGGCAGGGGACCCCGGCGCAGGGGACCCCGGCTCAGGGGACCCCGGCTCAGGGGACCCCGGCTCAGGGGACCCCGGCTCAGGGGACCCCGGGGCAGGGAACCCCGGCGCAGGGGGCCCCGGCGCAGGGAACCCCGGCGCAGTGGGCGCTGCGGTGGGTGATCCAGCAGCCCGGGGTGACGACCGTCATCCCCGGCGCCCGCAGCACCGGCCAGGCTCGCCAGAATGCCGAGGCCGCGAGCCTTCCGCCACTACCGCAGGCCGAACTCGACGCGATCGAGGGGCTGTACGACAAGTACTTCCGCGCCACGGTGCACGAACGCTGGTGAGCGCGAGCGACCGGGAACATCGACCGGCCTGATCCCTCCCAGATAAGGGCGCGCGCCAGGCGTACAGATACCTCACAGGAAATCCCCAGCTCCGCATGGTGACTTCTGACCAACTTTGGAGCGTTTACCCCTGGCACAGTTGCACCTTGTCGATCACAATTAAGTATCGAAGTTGTCTCCCAAAATATCAGAAAGCCACCGGAATCGGACATATCGAGGCGGGTGACGAGGGCAGGTGCTGTTGCGAACGGGGCGACGAGCCAGGCGTCGCCCTGACGTCCGCGACGAGGATAATGCGCCGGCCGGGCATCGCGGCCCGCGCGAGCGGGCCCGCAGGATCGCCCGGTCCCCCAGCAGGGCGGCCCTAGTTGCCGCGCTCGCCGTCGGCGCGGTCGTCACGCTGACCCCGGCCAGCGGCGCCGCCAGCGATATCGCCACCGGCTTCGTGCGGGCCGTGCGGCATATAGCCGCCACCTCAGGTGGCCAGGCGTTCGCCGGCACCCCGGCGGTCGGAGCGTTGTTCACGGCGTCCGGAGGCAAGCTGGGTCAGCATTTCTGCGCGGCGAGCGTGATCAACAGCCCGGACGGCGACCTCGCGATCACCGCCGCGCACTGCGTGACGAGCACTTCGGGCACGGTCGATTTCGTGCCCGGATACGACAACGGCCATACGCCGTACGGCGTGTGGACGGTGACCAAGGTCTACGTCGACCAGGCGTGGAGCTCCTCGTCGAACCCGGACGACGATTTCGCCTTTCTGCGGGTTAGCAAGCCCGGCTCGAGCGTGCCGGTCGAGGACGAGACCGGGGCGGAAGGACTCGCCACCGGCACGCCGGCCGGCCGCCAGCTGGTGCAGGTGATCGGATACCCGAACTCTTCGGACCAGCCCATCACCTGCCAGAACCGGCTCACGGAGCCGATGGCCGACCAGCTTGAGTTCGACTGCGCTGGCTACACGGACGGGACCAGCGGCGGGCCGTTCCTGGGTGAGGTCAACCAGCGCACCGGGCAGGGCATGGTAATCGGCGTCATCGGCGGGTACGAGCAGGGTGGCTATACCCCCCAGATTTCGTATTCGTCCGTGCTTGGCGCGAACGCCGCAGCGCTGTACAAGACGGCCGTGGCCGGCGGCTAGGGCCCTTCCTGCGCTAGGGCGCGGCCGGCGGGGGGACGATGGCGTCGATCTCCGCCAGTTCGGCAGCGGCGGGGGTCCATTCGGCGGCAGCCGCGTTGGCTTTGACCTGCTCGGCGCTTGTCGCCCCGGCGATCACCGACGAGCAGCCCGGCTGGGCGGCCAGGGCGCCGATCGCGGTCTCCAGGAGCGTGACGCCGTGCTCCTGGGCCCAGGCGGTCAGCGCCTCGACCTTGGCCAGCTTCTCCTCGGTCACGTAGCCCTGGCGCGCGGCCAGCCTGGTCCCGGCCGGTATCGCCCGGCCCTGCCGGACCTTGCCGGTCAGCAGGCCGTTGGCGAGCGGGAAGTACGGCAGCACGCCCAGGCCGAAGTGCCTGGCCGCGGGGACGACCTCCGCCTCGGCCTGGCGTTCGAGCAGCGACCACTGGTTCTGCGCGGAGATGAAGGGCGGGCAGCCGTTCCGCGCCGCGAGGTGCGCGGCGTCAGCCAGCTGCCAGCCGGAGAAGTTCGAGTGGCCGATGTACCTGACCTTGCCCTCAGCGGCCAGCTCCTGCAGCGCGGCGAGGGTCTCCTCAACCGGGGTCACCGGATCCCGGACGTGCAGCTGGTACAGGTCGATGTAGTCGGTGCGCAGCCGACGCAGCGACTCGGTAACCGCGCGCCGGATATAGGAGCGGCCGCCCTTGGCGCCGGCCGCGGGCCCGTAGCCCATGTCCACGCCGCGGCCACCGAACTTCGTGGCCAGGACGATCTGGTCGCGGCGCGAGCCGAGAACCTCACCCAGGGCGCGCTCCGATCCCCCGGGGCCGCCATATGTGTCCGATGTATCGAACAGGGTGATCCCGGCATCGATGGCCGCGTCGACCACCGCGCGCGTGGCATCCACGTCGAGGCGGCTGCCGAAATTGTTGCAGCCGAGCCCGACAACCGACACCAGCAGTCCCGACTGTCCCAGGGGCCTATAGCGCATACTCACATCTTAGGGATAGGTGGGCCGGCCAGGGCCATCCGATCGTCGCCGTCGACGAGTCGCCGGAGATGCTGGCGCACGTCCGCGACGCCGAGACGGAGAGCTAGCCCCCGCTCTTGCGGCGGAAGGAACGGCGGCTGGCGGCGGGGCCGTGGGAACCGTGCACCTTACCGGTGTGGTCCGCGCCCTCGGCGCTGGCGTGGTTGCCGCGCTTGCGCTCGAGTGCCTCGCGGAACTTGCGCTTCATCTCATCAAGGTCGGGCTGGGCGGCTTCCGCGTGCGGGCCGGCCTCCTCCTCGGCGGCGGCCTCCGGGGCGGGCGTCGCCTCGGCTCCGGATTGCTCGACGGCCATGCGGACCTCCTGCGGCATAGAAGTACCTACACAGCCTCGCACACCCGGGCCGGTTTCATCGAGCCGCCCGCCCGGTTGACGCCGAGGGTCGCCGGGCCCGGTTCCGGTAACCGCCGATAATGGCCGGTATGGCGCGACGGAGGGAACCGGCTCTTCGGGGTCAGACCGAGCTGCTGCGGGACGCCGACCGGCGGGCGGCGTGGATGCTGCTGATCGACGGGGTCCCGCAGTCACACGTGGACCTGGAGGACCCCGGCTACCTTGACTTCGAGTACGTCAGGCGGATCGGGCACGTGATCGACGAGGCGGCACCCGCGGGACAGCCGCTGCGCGTGCTGCACCTGGGGGCCGGGGCGCTCACGCTGGCCCGCTACGTGGCAGCGACCCGGCCGGGCTCGCCGCAGCTGGCCGTCGAGGTGGACGCCGCGCTGGTGGACCTCATCAGGCTCAGGCTGCCGCTGGACGCCAAGGTGCGGGTACGTGTCGGCGACGCCCGGGCGGAGCTGGAGCGGCTGGGGGCGGCTCGTTTCGACGTGGTGATCGCGGACGTGTTCGCGGGCGGGCGCACGCCGGCCGACCTGACCTCGGCGGAGTTCTGGGCAGCGGCCCGGCGGGTACTGCGCGGCACGGGCGTCGTCGCGGCCAACGTGGCCGACGGCGCGCCGCTTGCTCACGCCCGGGCGCAGGTCGCGACGGCACGGACGGCCTTCCCGGACGCCTGCGTGATCGCGGACGCCGCGGTGCTGCGCGGCCGGAGGTTCGGCAACCTGGTGCTGGCGGCGAGCCCCGCCCCGCTCCCGGTGGACGCACTTACCAGGCGGGCGGCCGGGGACCCGATGCCCGGGCGCGTCGTGCACGGCCGCGACCTGACTCGCTTCACCGCGGGGGCCAGGCCGGTGACCGACGCTTCCGCCACCCCCTCCCCCGCCGCCCCGCCGGGCGCGTTCGCGTCCTAGCTGACCGCCTCGGCCTGGGCTGACACGCCTAGCGCCGGTGTCCGCTCCGGGCGGCGGGGCGGCGTCCGGTACGTTCCCGCTTGGCCCTGACCCGGACGGATACCTGGACCGGGCTACCGTCGAAGCCGAACTCCTCGCGGAGCCGCCGCTCGATGAACCGGCGGTAGCCCGCCTCGAGGAACCCCGAGGAGAACAGGACGAAGTGCGGCGGGCGGACGCCGGCCTGGGTGGCGAACAGGATCTTCGGCTGGCGGCCGCCGCGCACCGGCGGCGGGGTCGCCGCGACCAGCCCGGTCAGCCACGCGTTGAGCCTGCCGGTGGGCACCCGGGTCTCCCATCCCGCCAGCGCCGTTTCCAGCGCGGGCACCAGCCGCTCCATGTGCCGCCCGGTGGCGGCGGAGATGTTCACCCGGGGCGCCCAGCGGGCCGTGTGCAGCTGCCGGTCGATCTCGCGCTCCAGGTACCGCTGCCGCTCCTCGTCAACCAGGTCCCACTTGTTGAAGGCGATGACCAGGGCCCGGCCGGCCTCGATGACCATGGAGACGATCCGCAGGTCCTGTTCGGTGAGCGGCTCGCTCGCGTCAATCAGGACCACGGCGACCTCGGCCAGGTCGAGCGCGCCCGCGGTGCGCAGCGCCGCGTAGTAATCCGCACCCTGGTTCTCCCTGAACCGTCGCCTGATGCCCGCGGTGTCCACGAACCGCCAGGTGGTGCCGCCGAGCTCGACGAGCTCGTCCACTGGGTCCCTGGTGGTGCCGGCCACCGGGTCGACCAGCGCCCGTTCGTGGCCGACCAGCTTGTTCAGCAGGCTGGACTTGCCGACGTTCGGGCGGCCGAGCAGCGCGACCCGGCGCGGCCCGGCCTCGGCGTCGGTCTCCTTGGGAGCGTCCGGCAGCGCGTCGAGCACCAGGTCGAGCAGGTCGCCGCTGCCGCGCCCGTGCAGCGCGCTGACCGGGGCGGGCTCGCCCAGACCGAGCGACCACAGCGCCGCGACCTCGGATTCAGCCTTGGTGTCATCGACCTTGTTGGCCGCGACCACGACTGGCTTGCCGGAGCGGCGCAGCACGTTGGCCACCGCGGCGTCCGCGTCAGTCACCCCCACCCTGGCGTCCACCACGAACAGCACCGCGTCGGCGGCATCCACCGCCACCCTGGCCTGGGCGGCGACCCGGGCAGCCAGGCTTTGCGTGCCCTCCACCGAGGGCTCCCAGCCGCCGGTGTCCACGAGGGTGAACGCCCGGCCGTTCCAGAGTGCGTCGTAGGCGACCCGGTCCCTGGTCACCCCGGGGGTGTCCTCGACGACCGCCTGCCTGCTGCCCAGAATCCTGTTCACCAGCGTCGACTTGCCCACGTTGGGCCGGCCGACGACGGCGACAACGGGTACGGGGGCAGTCTCGTTCGGCATCATTAAAATCTGCTCTTCTGCAGGGAACTGGGGACCAGCCCGACGATGATGCCGACCACCTCGCCCAGGCCGAGCCCGGTGGAATCGATCTCGACCGCGTCTGCGGCCTTCCCGCTCTGCGCTACGTCCAGCAGGTCGCGCCGGTCCTGGTCGGCGCGGGTGGACCAGCTGGCCTCCGCGGCCCGACGGCCGGCCCGGGCGGCCCCGTCGGCCGTCAGGAACACCTTGACCGGCGCGTCGGGAGCGACCACGGTGCCGATGTCACGGCCCTCGGCCACGATCCCCGGCGCACTGCCGATGATCTGCCGCTGCATGGCGATCAGGTGCGCGCGGACCTGCGGGACGGCCGCGACGGCGCTGACCGCGGCGGTGACCTCACGGGTCCTGATCGCCTCGGACACGTCGGTGCCGTCGACCCGGGTCCACGGCGCCCCCGGGTCCGTGCTGACCTCGATGACCGGCCCGGTGGCCAGCGTGGCCACCACCTCGGGGTCGGTGGTGTCGACACCGCGCTGGAGCAGCCACCAGGTCAGCGCCCGGTACATGGCCCCGGTGTCCAGGTAGCGCAGGCCCAGCGCGATGGCCACGCCGCGGGAAGTGCTCGACTTGCCCGCCCCGGAGGGCCCGTCGACCGCGACGACGAGCCTGGACCCGCTATCCGTTTCGCTCTCCTGGTCGTTGTCCAGGCTGGCTGAAGTCTTCACCCGTGCGATGCTACCGGCGCGCCAGCCCGCGCCGGTACGCCTAACCGAACGGTCTAACGGCGGACCGGCCACCCGCCCGCCTCCAGCGCGTCCAGCAGCGTCCCGGCCTCGGCGGGGCGGACGGACAGTTCCGCCACGCCGACCGGCAGCCCGGGTGAGTGCTCGATCCTGACGTCCTCGATGTTGACGCCGGCGGCGCCGGCCGCGTCGAACAGCCGGGCCAGCTCGCCGGGCTCGTCCCGGATGACGACCTGGACCGCGGTGAACTCGCGAGGCTCGCCCCCGTGCTTGCCGGGGATTCTGGCCACGCCGGCCTGGCCATGATCCAGCAATGTAGCGACCGACTTGGGGTCGCCGTCGGTCAGCATCCTGGCGGCCTCGGCTAGGTCGGCGGCCACCGCGGTCAGCACCTCGGCCACCGGTTCGGGGTTGGCGGCCAGGATCTGCGTCCACAGACCGGTGTCCCCGGCGGCGATCCTGGTCACGTCGCGCAGCCCTTGCCCGGCCAGGTCGAGCGCCTCGGGCGGGGCGGCCTCGAGGCGGGCCGCCATGGCCGCGGCCACTAGGTGCGGGGCGTGGGATACGAGCGCGACCCAGCGGTCGTGGGCGGCCGCGTCAGTCCGCATCGGCACCGCCCCGCACTCCCGGACCAAGGCCGTGACCGCCGCGATGGCCTGCTCGGATGTCTCGGGAGCCGGGCACAGCGCCCAGGTCCGGCCGAGGAACAGGTCGGCACGGGCCGCCGCGGGACCGTGCTTCTCCCGGCCGGCCAGCGGGTGTCCGGGCACGTAACTGGTCATGTCGCAGCCGCGGGCCCGGGCCTGCGCCACCGGAAGCTGCTTCACGCTGGCCACGTCGGTGTAACAGCGGGCCAGACCGTCGGCCTGCGCCGCGGCCAGCGTGGCCGCCACCGCAGCCGGCGGCACGGCGATCACCGCCACGTCAGCGTGGGCGCTGTCCGGCAGCGGCTCGCCGGCGCCGAGGTTGGCCGCGAGCCTGGCCACCTCCGGGTCCTCGTCGGAGAGCCAGACGCCGACTCCGCGCTCGCGCAGCGCGAGCGCGACCGACGTCCCGATCAGCCCCGTCCCGAGGACCGCGACCCTCATTGGGCGATGTCGAGCCGCAGCGCGGCGGCGCCCCGCAGGTACACGTGCTGGATCGCGGACCGCGGCCGGTCCGTTTCGACGTGCGCCATCAGCCGCACCACGCGGGGCATGGCACCGGGCACGGCGATCTCCGAGGCGCAGATCAGCGGCACGTCGTGGAAGCCGATCTTGCGCGCGGCCAGCGCGGGGAATTCGGCGGTCAGGTCGGGCGTCGCCGTGAACAGCACGCTGATCACGTCGTCGGTGGTGAGGTCGTTGCGGGCCATCACCTCGGTGACCAGCTCGGCGGTGGCCTCGAGTATCGCGTCCCGGTCGGCGGAATCGACCTGGACCGCGCCGCGCACAGCCCTGACTGTCATCTGTCAACTCCCATCGGGACAGGTTACAAGCCGACCGCGGCGTAAAGCTCGCCGATTTCGGCGGTGGTCAGCTCGCGTGAGGTACCCGGCTTGAGGTTGCCGAGCCTGATCGGGCCCACGTCGGTGCGGACCAGCCGACTGACCGGGTGGCCGGTCGCGGCCAGCATCCGCCGCACGATGTGCTTGCGCCCCTCGTGCAGAGTGATCTCCACCAGCACGCGGTTCCCGGACCGGTCGATGACCCGGAACCGGTCGGCGCTGGCCACGCCGTCGTCGAGCTCGACGCCGGTGGCCAGGCGGCGGCCGAGGTCCTTCGGCACCGGGCCAGTCACCTCGGCCAGGTAGGTCTTGGCCACCTCGAAGCTGGGGTGGGCCAGCCGGTGCGCGAGCTCGCCGTCGTTGGTGAGCAGCATCAGACCCTCGGTGTCGTAGTCCAGCCGGCCGATGTGGAAGAGCCGCTCGGACCGGTCGCCGAGGAAGTCCGCCACGGTCCGGCGGCCGCGCGGGTCCGACATCGCGGTCAGCACCTTGGGCGGCTTGTTGAACGCCAGGTACACCTGGCCGGGCTTGGCCGGGATGCGCTTGCCGTCCACCCTTATCACCTGGTGCTCGGGGTCGACCCGGGCGCCGAACCGCCGGACGGTCTCGCCGTCGACCTCAACCCGGCCCGCGCCGATGAGCTCCTCGCAGTGCCTGCGGCTGCCGACCCCCGCCTCGGCCAGGACCTTCTGCAACCGGACCCCGCCCATGGAACCCGGGACGTCGGTCAGAGAGTCTCTCTCGCCGTCGTCGAAGTCGTCGTCCTCGTCATCATTGGCCTGAAATCTACGATCGGGCGTTCTCATCAACCTCAATGTCCTCAATGTTCTCTGGCAGGAACGGCGCGAGATCCGGCAGGTCCTCCAGGCTGGCCAGGCCCAGCCGCTCCAGGAAGTACCCGGTGGTCCGGTACAGGATGGCCCCGGTCTCTTTGTCCGTGCCCGCTTCCTCGGTGAGGCCGCGCAGCACCAGCGTGCGCATGACCCCGTCGCAGTTGACGCCGCGCACCGCCGACACGCGGGCGCGGCTCACCGGCTGGCGGTAGGCCACCACGGCCAGGGTCTCCAGCGCCGCCTGGGTCAGCCGGACCTCCTGCCCGTCACTAACGAAACGCTCGACCAGCGGCGCGCAATCCTCGCGGGTGTAGAACCGCCAGCCGCCGGCGACCTCACGCAGGTCGAAGCCGCGGCCCTCAGCCACGTAGGAGGCGGCCAGGTCGTGCAGTTCGGCCGTCACCTCGTTCCGCGGGCGCTCAAGCACCTGAGCCAGCACCACCACCGGCACCGGCTCGTCGGCCACCAGCAGGATTGCCTCGAGGCTGGCCCGCAGCCCGGGGCTGGCGTCGGCGCTGACCTCGCCGTTCGTCTCGTTGTTCGTCTCCCTGGTGGCCTCGGGGACCTCAGGGTTCTCAGGGGTTTCGCTGGTCATTCGTCGTCGTCGCTTTCCGTCAGCTCATTGACGCTATCAGTGTCCGCCGCACCCGTCCATGTCACGTAAAGCTCGCCGAGCGGGGCAACCTGCTCGAAGGACACCATGTCTTCCCGGTACAGCTCGAGCAGGGCCAGGAACGAGGCCACCACCTCATAGCTGCCCGCGGCGTTGGCGGTCAGCCGCCGGAAGCTGGCCCGGCCGAGTTCGGCCAGCAGGGTCGCGATGAAAGCGGCCTGCTCCCTGATGCTGATCACCGGGGCGTGAATGTGGTCGGTGTCGACCTTCGGCGGGGGCTTGGGGGTAAGCGCGAGCGAGGCGAGCCGGGCGAATTCGGCCGGACCGAGGCCGAGCAGCACCTCGGGGAGCAACTCGGCGAACCGGGGCTCGAGCGGGACCCGGCGCGGGAACCGGCGGGCCGTGGCGGTCATCCGGGCGGCGAAGACGGCCGCGACTTCCTTGTACGCGCGGTACTGCAGCAGCCGGGCGAAGAGCAGGTCCCTGGCCTCGAGCAGGGCGAGGTCCTCCTCGTCCTCCACCTCCCCCGACGGCAGCAGCCGGGCGGCTTTCAGGTCGAGCAGGGTGGCCGCGACGACCAGGAAGTAGCTGACCTGGTCCAGGTCCCAGCCGTCGGAGCGTTGCGAGATGTAGGCGATGAACTCGTCGGTGACCTGGGAGAGGGCGACCTCGGTGATGTCCAGCTTGTGCTTGGAGATCAGCGCGAGCAGCAGGTCGAACGGGCCCTCGAACACGTCCAAGTGCACCTGGAAGGCACCGGACCGGGCCGCGCTGTCCGCGCTATCCGGGTCGCCGGTCAGGTCCGTGCTCACGGTCATGACGGTAGCCGGTCGCGCCTAGAGCGCGGATTCACTGGTTCCGTTCGGCTGGTCAGCAGCACCGTTAGCGTCGGCATTGTTGGAACTGGCATGGTCGGAAAGGGCACTGTCGGAAAGGGCACTGTCGGAAAGGGCACTGTCGGAAAGAGCACTGTCGGAGCTGGCGATGCGGCGGGCCAGGAGGCTGTCCTTACCGCGAGCGTCGAGGTCGGCGAGCAGCACGGCGATCGCCTCCCGGACGATCCGGCCCCGGTCGGCGGCAGCGCCGTAGCGCAGCAGCGCGAGCCGGGCGCGTTCCAGGTCAAGAAGTTCCTCGGCGGACAGGTAGACGGTGATCTTCTGGGTGTGCTTCTCCCGTCCGCTGGCCAGGCGCTGGTCGCCCCCGTCCGGACCAGGGGCGGCGGGACGCAAGAGTTCAGCGACCCCAGGAAGGCTTACCCTCCGTGATCGTCCCCTGCCTGCCGCCACCGCTCCAGTACCTCCTTGGCCAGCTCCCGGTAGGAATGTGCCCCCGATGATCCGGAATCGAAGCTGGTAATAGGCTCTCCGGCCACCGTAGCGTCCGGGAACCTCACCGTGCGGTTGATTACAGTATGAAAAACCTTGTCGCCGAAACCATTGACCATGCTGGCCAAGACCTCACGGGTATGAAGCGTCCGCGAGTCATACATCGTGGCCAGCAAGCCGTCGATGGTGAGTTTCGGGTTAAGCCGACGTGAAACCTTGTCGATGGTCTCCATCAGCAGAGCCACGCCGCGCATCGCGAAGTACTCGCACTCCATCGGGATGACCACGCTGTCCGCGCACGCGAGCGCGTTGATCGTGAGCAGGCCCAGGGACGGCTGGCAGTCGATCATGATCATGTCGTAGTCCGGCATCAGCGGCTGCAGCACCCCGCCGAGCACGTACTCGCGGCCGACCTCGTGCACCAGCTGGACCTCGGCACCAGACAGGTCGATGTTGCTCGGCATCAGGTCCATGCCGTCGACGCTGGTCTTGAACAGCACGTCGTGCGCGGTGACGTCGCGCTCCATCAGCAGGTTGTAGACAGTGCTGTCGATGTCGTGCGGCTGGATGCCGAGCCCGACCGACAACGCGCCCTGCGGATCGAAGTCGACAAGCAGCACCCGGCGGCCCTGCTCGGCCAGGGCGGCGCCAAGGTTTATCGTGGTGGTCGTCTTGCCGACGCCGCCCTTCTGGTTGCAGACCGCGATCACACGCGCGGGACCGTGCTCCACAAGTGGCTCGGGATCGGGGAAGGCCGAGTACGGCCTCCCGGTCGGCCCCAGTTCTCCTGCCTGGGGCTCAGTCAAACGCGTAGCTGCCACCAGCGCGAACCTCCCGTGCTAAGGCCGGGACGATGCCCTCGGAACCTGGTTTTGGACTCTAAGGCCTGCGCAAGGCGCCGGCAAGCAGGCTCGCCGTTTACACCCGATATCCACCTGCTGATTCGTACGAGCGCCTGCGTTATGCCGTCGCGGCCTTCCGGGCGGAGGCTGGGCAGCTCCGGCGGTCCGGCGGGAGGCTGGCCAGGGGCTCGCCCGCTGACGTTCCGGACAACCCGCAGCAGTACTGGGGCCTGGTGGGCGTGGGCAAGCGCCGGGAACGGCTAGCCGCAGTGGGCGGCGAGGGTGAAGCGGCGGTCGGGCGAGGCGCCACCGCAGGCCAGGTCGGCGGCGATCTCGCCGACGAGCGGGGCGAACTTGGCGCCGTGGCCCGAGCAGGGCGAGCAGACGACGAACGGCCCGTAGCGGTCCAGGATGAAGTCCTTGCTGGCCGTCGAGGTGTACAGGCAGCTCACCTCCCCGACGGGCGCCGGGTCCAGGCCGCCGAGCCGCTGGCCGACGAACGCGCGGACCCGGTCCCTGGCCGCCGGGCTGACGATCCCGTCCCGCCCGTCGCCTGTGGTGACCGTGCCGCGGCCGTGCTCGCCGATCTTGACCGCGCCGGGCACTTCGCCGTCACGCCCGGCTGGCAGCCCGTACAAGGCGACCTCGTCATGACAGATGAACACCGGCCACGGTCCCGGGGCCCGCGGCGCGAAGTGGAAGGCCTGCACCTGGGTCACCGCCAGCGGCGGCAGCGGTACCTGCCCGCCGAGCAGCGGTCCCAGCCACGCCCCCGCGGCGACGATCACCACCGGCGCGCGCCACGACCGGTCCGCCGTATGCACCGTCGCGCCCGCGTCGTCAGCCTCGATGCGCTGGACCGGCGAACCGTAGCAGATCTGCGCGCCGCCCGCGGCGGCGATCCCGCGCATCGCGGCCATCGCGCGCTCCGCGTCGATCACCCCGCCATCGGGGTGATACAGGACCGGGTCGCGGCCGAACGATATGCCGGGCCAGCGTTCGGCGGCCGCCTCGGCCTTCATCAGCTCCGCGGGCACCCCGGCCAAGGTCATGATCTCCTGCATCGTCCCGGGCAGGGCCGGACCGTAGTCGACCGCGCCGGTGGTGGTCACCAGTTCCTCGCCCGCCTCGTCGGCTAGCTGCCGCCACAGCACCTGGGCCTGGCCGGTCAGCCGCACGTAAAGCGGGTCCGGGTAGGCCCGCCGGAAGATACGGGCGCTGCCGTGGGAGCTGCCGCGCCGGTGCCCGGGCGGGAACGCCTCCAGGAGCACGACCGAGCGTCCCCGGCCGACCAGGACGCGCGCGGCGGCCGACCCGGCCAGCCCGGCGCCCACGATAACCGCGTCCGCCCGTTCGGTACCCATCCGCCCACGGTAGCCCAGTGGTCACTGAGGGCCCTCTACGAGCGCTACCGGACGCCATGAGAGGGTTAGGCGCGGGAGGTAATCACCGTGAAGGTTGGCCTGCAGATCCCCGACTTCACCACGCCGGACGGCCCGCCGCGGCTCGGCGCGGACCTGGCCACCGTGGCCCGCACCGCCGACGAGGGCGGCTTCGAGTTCATCGCGGTCATGGATCACTTCTTCCAGATCGGCATGCTCGGCCCGCCAGACCGCGAGATGCTCGAGGCCTACACCACGCTCGGTTACCTCGCGGCCTGCACGTCGCGGGCCAAGCTGCTCACCCTGGTGACCGGCGCGGTGTACCGGTACCCGGGCGTCCTGGCGAAGATCGTCACCACGCTGGACGTGCTGTCCGGCGGCCGCGCCTGGCTCGGCATCGGCGCGGCGTGGAACGAGGAGGAGTCGCGCGGGCTCGGCATCGGATTCCCGCCCGTCGCCGAACGCTTCGAGCGGCTCGAGGAAACCCTGCAGATCTGCCTGCAGATGTGGCGCGGCGACCAGAGCCCGTACCGGGGCAGGCACTACCAGCTCGAGCGACCGCTGAACTCGCCGCAGGCCCTGACCAGGCCGCATCCCCCGATCATGATCGGCGGCAGCGGGGAGAAGAAGACGCTGCGCTTCGTGGCCAGGTACGCCGACGCGTGCAATTTGTTCCCCGGCCCGGACCTGCCGCGCAAGCTGGACGTGCTGCGCGCCCACTGCGACGCCGAGGGCCGCGACTACGACGAGATCACCAAGACCTGCTACTTCATCTTCGACGTCGGCGAAAAGGGCGAGAAGACCGCCGAGGTCATCGACCAGCTCGGCCACCTCGCCGAGATGGGTTTCGGCGCCGCGATCGGCGCCGTGGCCAACGTCTGGCAGGTCACCCCGCTCGAGGTGATCGCCGCCGACATCATCCCCGCCGTAGCCCGTCTTTAGGGCCGAACGGGCCGGGCTGCGTGCCCCGCGGCCGGCTACTGCCGCTATGCCCTGGCGCTCTGGCTGGCCTGGTGGTCGCTGACGCGCTTTTCGTTGGCGTGCTCGACGGCGGCGGCGCTGCGGTCGTCGCCGCGCGCGGACAGGCCTGCGACGACCCCTGCGATGTCGCCCACCGGCCGGTTCTGGCTCAGTTTGGCCTTGGCCTCGATCCGGGTGATCTGCAACTCAAGGCCGACAATGGCGCGCAGCTGGCCCTCGATGAAGGCGCGCGGCGCGTCGTCCACGGACCATGCGGGCGACTGGCCGGGCGAGGTCAGCCTGGCCGCCTCGTGCTTGGCCGTCAGCTGCCGGACGACGTTTTCGACCCAGGCCGGGTCGTCGTGCACGACGAGGCGGCCGTACACGTGCGCCGTGACGTAGTTCCAGGTCGGGACGACCCGGCCGTGCTCAGCCTTGGCGGCGTACCAGGACGGGGACACGTAGGCGTCCGGGCCGCGGACGATGGCCAGCGACTCGCCCAGGGCCGGCTTGCGCCACTGGTCATTGTTGCGGGCCACGTGGCCGTACAGCGTGCCGTGCTCGCCTGCTGCCGGGTCGTACGCGAACGGCAGCATCGTGGCCAGCAGGCCATCCGTGGTCTGCGTGATCAGGTCGGCCGCGCCGTGCCTGGCCAGCAGCTCGCGCACCGTGGCGTCGTCGGCCGCGAAATGGGCGGGAATGTACATTTTGCCTCCGCGCCCAAGGCTATGTGCTGAAGGAACGGGTCAGGCCGCCCCAGACGGCGTCGTAGTCGTCCTGGCGGTGCGCCGCCTCCATGGCCTGCCGGGTCGGGACGATCATCCAGCGGCTCTCGAACATGAACGCCAGCGTGCCGTCGAGCTTCTGTGGCCGCAGCTCGGCCGTGCTGGCCCGCTGATGCGTCTCGGCGTCCGGGCCGTGCGAGGCGAAGGTGTTGTGCAGGCTGGCCCCGCCGGGAGAGAACCCCTCGGCCTTGGCGTCATAGACGCCGCGCACCAGGCCCATGAACTCGGACATGATGTTGCGGTGGTACCAGGGCGGGCGGAACGTGTCCTCGCCGACCAGCCAGCGCGGCGGGAAGATCACGAAGTCCACGTTGGCCAGGCCGGGCAGCTCGCTCGGCGAGGTGAGCACGGTGAAGATGGACGGGTCGGGGTGGTCGAAGCTGATCGTGCCGATCGCCATGAAGTTCGCGGTGTCGTACTTGTACGGCACGTAGTTCCCGTGCCAGCCGACCACGTCCAGCGGTGAGTGGTCGTAGTCGGCGGCCCATAGGTTCCCGCCGAACTTCTGCACGACCTGAACAGTCTCCGGCCGGTCCTCGTAGGCGGCGGCCGGGGCCAGGAAGTCACGCTCGTTGGCCAGGCCGTTCGCCCCGATCGGGCCGCGTTCGGGCAGCGTGAACGCGGCGCCGAAGTTCTCGCACAGGTAGCCGCGGACGGCCCCGTCCGGCAGTTCCACCCGGAACCTGATGCCGCGCGGCACCACCGCGATCTCGCCGGGCGCCACGGCGAGCGGCCCCAGTTCGGTGCGCAGCAGGACCGGGCCGTGCTCGGGTACGAACAGCAGCTCGCCGTCGGCGTCGGTGAAGTACCTGTCGGTCATGGACCGGTTCGCCGCGTACAGGTGCGCGGCCATCCCGTTGCGCGTCCTGAGGTCGCCGTTGCCGCCCATCGTGAACAGGCCGTCGACGAAGTCGGTGCCGGCGTGGGGCATCGGCAGGGCGTCCCAGCGGAGCCGGTTCGGGTCGGGCTCAATCTCGTCGAACGGAGTGCCCCGCAGCGTCCCGTTGCCGATGCGGGAGAACTTCGGGTGCGCCGCCGACGGCATAATCCGGTAGACCCAGGTCCGCCGGTTGACCGCGCGCGGCTGGGTGAACGCGGTCCCGCTGAGCTGCTCCGCGAACAGGCCGAGCGGCGCGCGCTGCGGGGAGTTGCGACCCGCGGGCAGCGCCCCAGGGACTGCCTCGCTGGCGAACTCGTTCCCGAAGCCCCGCTGGTACGGGTGCTCCCCCGCGCCGGTCTGGGTGGTCTCGTGCGGGCGGACGGCGACGTCGGCCATGATTGCCTCCTTGCTCACGGCGCGATCCCACGCAGCGACTCGGCCACCGGATCGCGCATGCCTCAGTATCACCGCACCCTCCTGATGACCCTCACGCACACCATCTGCGGGCAACGGATTGTCCGACGTCGGAGTGATCCACCTGACCGGCCACTGAGAACCGGTTGGTGGCGGCACGCGGACGGTGACGATGTGTTCGCCAGGGTGCCCAGTGGGATGCTGGGGTGGGCGGCTCACGGAGGGAAGCGATGGCGGACAAGTGGCTGACGTTCGATTGCTACGGGACGGTCGCGGACTGGAACACGGGCATGAGCGGGGCGCTTGAGGCGATCGCGGGCCTTGGCGGGTCGGATGCCGCCCGGCTGCTCGCCGCATACCATCAGGTGGAGCTCGAAATGGAGGCCGGTCCCGGCTGGCGGCCATACCGGGAAGTGCTCACCGGCGGGCTGACGCGGGCGGCCGGGCGCGAGCACATCACGCTACCCCGCGGCGGCGAGGACGCGTTCGTCCGGGCCTGGCCGGACATGCCGGTATTCGACGACGCCGGTCCCGCCCTGACCGCGCTGGCCGGACACGGCTGGCGGCTGGCGTTCCTGACGAACTGCGACGACGACCTGTTCGCCACCACTGCTCCGCGGATACCCGCGCCGTTTGATCTGTGGGTCACGGCTCAGGAAGTGCGCAGCTACAAACCGGACCTCGCGCACTTCAGGAAGTTCGCCGAGAAGACCGGGGCCACCAGGGCGAACTGGATTCACGTGGCCAACAGCTGGGTGCACGACATGATGCCCGCGGCCCGGATGGGGCTGCGTTCGGTGTGGGTGGACCGCGACCTCACCGGGCATCCAGCCAAGCTCGCGGACCGGCGGGTCACCAGCATGCGCAGGCTGCCAGAGGCGATCAGCGACGTCAGTGCCATCGCCGCCCGATGAGCTAGGGCCCGATGGGTTAGGGACTGAGCGGGCCGGCGAAGGCCGAACTGTCGCTGGTGCAGGCGGCGGCGGCGGTGATGCCGCCGTTGGACTGGGCCAGGCTAGCCATGCCGGAAGAGGGCGCGGAGGCGGACGGGCTCGCGCCGACCGACGCCTGCTGGGCGGAGGGAGTGGCGGACGCCTGCGGCGTCACCTGGGTTACCGGGGACAGGGCTTTGGGGGTTTGCGGGACCAAGCCGGTGAAGTCGGAACCTAGGATCAGGTCGACGGTGCCGGAGGTGAGGCTGGCCACCCGCAGGGAGGTGACGTTGGTGAGTTCCCTCTTGAGGGTGTTCACCGCGGCCAAGTCGGCGGCCGAGGAGTACTCGATGACCGAGTTGGTGTAGGCGAAGCTCGGGGCGTCGCCGGTGCCAGTCACGTCGAAACCGCGGCTGGTCAGCCCGGCGGCCGCCGCGCTGGCGATGTTCGAGACGCCAGAGCCATTCAGCACCTCGACCTTGACGTTGGCCGGGCTGGTGGTCAGGACCTGCGCCCCGCCGGTCGGCGCGGGGATCGTGGAGACCTTCGGCACGGTCTGGTCCCGGGCGATGGCCGCGAACACCTGGCCGGCCTGCGGCTGCAGGAACTGGACCCGGTTGGCGTTCTGCGCCCACGGTTCGTTCGGCACCGTGACGAACTGGACGTTCTGGCTCGACAGATTGCGGAAGCTCTCCCCGATCTGCATCAGGTCCGAGACCGTCATGCCGGAGTCCGTCGTCATCGAGGCGGCCGCGTCGGTGATCACGTTCACCAGCCTGATCGGGTTGGAGAGCAGGCCGCTGTCCAGCACCCCCTTGACCACCTGGGCGGACATGAACTGGTCACGCTGGATCCGCTCCAGGTCGGAGCCATTGCCGATGTCCTCGCGGGTCCGCCAGAAGGCCAGCGCCTGGATGCCGTTGATGTGGTGCTCGCCCGAGTTGAGGTCCAAGCCGGACACCGGGTCGTTCACGTCGAACGGCACGCAGACGTTGACGCCGCCTAGGTCGTCGACGACCTTAACGAAACCGAGCATGCCGATCCCGATGAAGTGGTCGATGCGGATGCCGGTCACCTGCTCGACCGTCTTCCACAGGCAGGTCGGACCGCCGATCTGGAGCAGCGCATTGATCTGCACGGCTCCGTTCGGGTCAGCCTGCTGGCCCGTGTAGCCGGGGCCGCTGTCGCACTGGTACATCGGCACCATGGTGTCGCGCGGGATGCTCATCACCGTAACCCGGTGCCGGCCCGGCGAGATGTGCACCAGCATGATCGTGTCGGTATTATTGCTCTGGTCATGGCCGGTGCGCAGGATGTACTGCTCGTGCGGGGTCAGGCCGGCCCGGCTGTCATCGCCGTAGACCAAGATGTTCATGGAGTTGGTGCTGTACACCGGCGGCCGGTCGCCGAGCGCGGTCGACGGCACCGTGACGCGGGTGATGCTGTCGTAGACGGCGCGGTACTTCAGGTACGCGGTCAGCGTGCCTGCGGCCACGATGACGACCGCTGCGACGGCAACCCAGCGGAGCACGTGGCGCTTGCCGCTCCGCGGCTGCCTCCGCATGCCTGACCTCCCGCTGCGACTGGGGTGGCCAGTCCTTTACAGAACAGAACTCCGAAGCTGGTAGTACCCAAAATGTTACCCAGCAACCGGGGTTTCATCCGTATCAGAGCCCCTCCAGTAACCAGCCCGTAAGGGGTCGGCCGTGGCGGCCGCGGCGGCCAGGCGGCGCAGGGCGGCACGGACGAGGGCAGGGTCGGTGGTGGTCCAGAACGGAGGCAGCGACGCGCGGAGGAAATCGCCGTACCGGGCGGTCACCAGCCGGGGATCGAGGACCGCCACCACGCCGCGATCGGTCATCGTCCGCAGCAGCCGACCGGCACCCTGGGCCAGCAGCAGCGCGGCCTGCGACGCAGCGACCGTCATGAACCCGTTGCCGCCGCGGGCAGCCACTGCGCGCTGCCGGGCCGAGGCGAGCGGGTCGTCCGGCCGCGGGAACGGGATCCGGTCGATGACGACGAGCTGCAGCGAGTTCCCCGGCACATCCACCCCCTGCCACAGCGACAGCGTGCCGAACAGGCAGGTCGGCTCGTCCTCGGCGAACTGCCTGACCAGCTGGGCGGTGACGTCGTCGCCCTGGCAGAGCAGCGGCTGGCTGATCCGGTCGCGGAGCGCCCCGGCCGCCTGTTTGGCCGCCCGCATGGAGGAGAACAAGCCGAGGGTACGGCCGCCCGCCGCGTCGATGAGCTCCTCCAGTTCGCTCAGGTACGCCTCGGGCATCTGGTCTCGGCCCGGCGGCGGCAGATGGCGGGCCACATACAAGATGCCACTGCGCGGATGGTCGAACGGCGACCCGACGTCGATCCCCTTCCACGCGAGGGGCTCCGGGATCCCGGGGGGATCGTTCCCCCCGGGGGAACCCAAACCCCACTGGATGGCCAGCGGCGCGAACGAGCCGCCGAGGGCGAGGGTGGCCGAGGTGAGTGCCACTGTGCGCTCGCCGAACAGCCGGGATCGCAGCACCCGGCCGACCTCGAGCGGCGCCACCCGCAGCGTCGGCGGCCGGCGCGTGTCGTCCGGGGGCCGGTCGAGCCAGACCACCTCGCGGCGCTCGGTGATCTGCTCGCCGAACGCGTCCAGGATCCGGCTGGCGGTGCGCTGCAGCTCATCCAGTGAGGCCAGGGTCATCCGGGCGGTCGCCATCCGCTGCGGGTCCTCCTCCTCGGACGCCGCGCTGGCCCGCACCGCCTCCGCGCACGCCCCGGCGGCGTCTTGCACGGACGTCAGCGTGGCGGCCAGCGTGCCGGACAGCGCATCCATCCGGCCCTCGGGCGCGTCGCCGAGGTCGATGGCGAGCGCGGCCGCCGACTGGCGCAGCCGGTCGGCCACGGCAGCAGCGGCGCCCTCCGTGGCGGCGGACTCGGTCAGCCGCCCGGCGCGGCGGGCGGCCGTGTCCACGGCGGGACCGGACAGCTCCCCCGTCGTGGCCGAGGTGACCCGGTCCACTAGGTCGTGCGCCTCGTCGACGACGACGACGTCGTGCTCGGGCAGCACGTCGATGTCGGAGGTGGCGTCGATCGCCAGCAGCGCGTGGTTGGTCACCACGATGTCTGCGCGCGCCGCCGCGTCCCTGGCCCGCTCGGCGAAACAGCGGGAGCCGAACGGGCAGCGCTGCGCGCCGATGCACTCCTGCGCGCTCACCGAGACCTGGCGCCAGGCCGCCTCGGGCACGCCGGGCACCAGTTCGTCCCGGTCCCCGGTCGTGGTTTCCTCGGCCCACTCGTGCAGCCGCTTGACCTGCCGTCCCGGGGGTGAAGTCGGGCCACCCGCCGAATCGGACGGAGTCGCCGGATCGAACAGCGCGTCCTGCGGGTCCGCTGCGACGCCGCCGCGCTGCCGGTGCAGGCACAGGTAGTTGCGCCGCCCCTTCAGGATGGCGAAGGACGGCTCCCGGCCGAGCAGCGGCGCCAGCGCCGTGGACAGGCGCGGCAGGTCGCGGTCGATCAGCTGGCGCTGCAGCGCGATGGTGGCCGTGGCCACCACGACCGGGTTGCCCGTGGTCAGTGCGTGCCGCACCGCCGGGACCAGGTAGGCCAGCGACTTCCCGGTGCCGGTGCCGGCCTGCACGGCCAGGTGCTCGCCGGTCTCGATGGCCTGCCGCACCGCCTCGGCCATCGTGACCTGGCCCGGCCGTTCCGCGCCGCCGATGCCGCTGACGGCGGCGGCGAGGAGGTCGGCGACATCCGGCACGGCCCGGCCGAGGCTAGGGGTGTCATCAGGACACTCAGGGGCGTCGGTAATGTCGGGGTTGGCGGGGGCTCTGGGGTGCGGAGGCCGCGGAGATGACTTCCGGCTGCGAGCTGCGGGCACGTCGGAACGGTACCTCGCACCACCGTCAGCGACGACATCGCAGGGCGCGAGACCAGGTGCCACGGCGTGTCACCCGGTCCGTTCGGGATAATTTTGCCTTTGACCGGAAGGGATCAACTGATGACGACTGCGGAAATTCTGACCGACGCCTTTGGCCGGGTCCAGGAGACCGTGCACGAGGCGGTGCGGGGCCTGACCGCCAGCCAGCTGGCCGTCCGGCTCGACCGCGACGCGAACTCGATCGCCTGGCTGGTCTGGCACTTGACCCGCGTGCAGGATGACCACCTGGCGGACGCCTTCGGGGTGCCGCAGGTGTGGACCGAGTACGGCAAGCGGTTCGAGCTGCCGTTCGGCCCGGACGAGATCGGGTACGGGCACAGCTCGGAGCAGGTCGCCCAGGTCACCGTCCCCTCCGGGGACCTGCTCACCGGGTACCACGATGCGGTGCACGAGCAGACCATCCGGCTGGTCTCCGGCGTGACCGACGCGGACCTGTCCCGGGTGGTCGACGAAGGCTGGGACCCGCCGGTGACGCTGAGCGTGCGGCTGGTCAGCGTGATCTCCGACTGCCTGCAGCACGCGGGCCAGGCCGCGTTCATCCGCGGCATCCTGCTGCGCTAGGACCGGCCGTCGTGACCGCGTCAGCCGGCCGGCTGCGGCTCGCCGGGCTGTTCCTGGGCTGAAGGCAGCCACCGCCAGCCGTCGTGGGCGACCAGCTCATAGGCCCACGGCGGTTCCGCGCCGCGGCGGGTGCAGGTAACCACCGAGGCGTAGATGGCCGCACGGGTCGCGCGGCGCACGGTGTCCGGGTCGCGCAGGGCGTCCCGGCCGAACCCGTTGCCGATCCACCAGGCGAGGAAGGCGCCGCCGAATGCGTCCCCGGCGCCCACCGTGTCGACGACATCGGCCGGCGGCACCTCGGCGCGTATCTCGCGGCCCGCGGCGAAAGCCCGCACGGCGGCCGCCCCGTCCGTGACCACCACGCACGCAGGCCCCCGGGCGAGCAGTTCCGCGGCGGCCTGTTCGGCGCCCTGGCCGGGGAACAGGTAGGCCAGGTCCTCCGTGCTCGTCTTGATCAGGTCCACCCGGCGCAGGATCCGGTCCAGCCGGTCTAGGTAGGCCTGCCGGGAGTCGATCGCGCCCGGCCGGCAGTTCGGGTCGAGCATGACCGTGATGCCTGTCGGCAGCGAGGCCACCAGCTGTTCCAGGCTGGTGCCGACCGGCTCCATGACCAGGCCGAGGCTGCCGACGTGCAGGGCGGTGGTGTCCGCGGGCACGATGGCCTGCCCGGGCGCGATCGCGGCCGCCGACGTGTCGGCCAGGTAGAAGTGGTAACCGGGGACGCCGGCCGGGTCGACGTCTACCATCGCCAGCGTGGTCGGCGCGTCGGTCGGGGCCTCGATGGCGGCCAGCACCCCGTGGCGGTCGAGGTCTTCCCGCATCAGCCGGCCGAAGCGGTCGCTGGACAGCCGGCCCAGGAAGGCCGACGGCAGGCCGAGCCGGGCGACGGCGCGCACGACGTTGAACGGGCCGCCGCCGAAGCTAGGATCGATGTGACCAGCCGGATCCACGATGAGGTCGATCAGGGCCTCGCCCGCGACGGTTATCACGCCCAGTCCTGGATCATGCTCTTCCCCGCCCTCTCGCGATGAGGCGTGGCCATGCCCTCCGCCGAGCGTGGCCGCCGCTCATGATCGCCACCGCCTCCTTCATCGTATGGCTTTGCGAGGTGAGGACGCCCGCGCAGCGGCCCTGAACCTGATCACCATGGGCCCTTGGTCCACCTCATCCAGGAGTCCAATAATTTGGCCCGAACGGACGCCGCTTTTAGCTTCACTTCCGGGTCCTGCATAGGCGCGGCGAAACGACGACATGACACCGGGCGGCGGCCTTGCGCAGCACCCACACAGGCGTGGATAATGTTCGCTGCGCGGCGAAGCCCGAGGTTAGCCGCTCCTCAAGGTCCAGAGACGCGGCCTTACTCACTTTCGCGCTGACGGATGGTGGTGGTACGTGTCTCAAGAGCGCTATCCGGTGCTATGGATCGGCCAGGTAGCCGTGGTTACGCTACCCCCGGAGATAGACGTCACCAATGCCGACATGGTCCGGGAGGAGCTTGCGTCCGTCCTGAACCAGGGCGCGGCTTTGCTGATCGCAGACCTGAGCAAAACCAGCTTTTGCGACTCCGCCGGAGTAAGCGCCCTGGTGCGCACATTCAGGCGAGCAGCCACCAGCGAAAGTTCGATGCGACTGGTCGTTAGCACACCCGCGGTAGAGCGAGTGCTCTCGATTACCGGGGTCGATCGCCTACTGGAGACGTTTCCCAGTGTCGCCGCGTCGCTGGCGAGCCCGGGCAGCCAAGGGGGCCAGGGGGGCCAAGGGGTCCAGGTCCAGCCGGACACTGCCACCGCCAAGGCCGATACCGACGGCGGCGGCGCTTAGGGCCGCCCATCCTCGAAAGGCGGCGCGGGCGGCAGCGGTTCACCGGTGACGCTGGTCACGACCGCGCCGGCGATATCCCGGAGTTTGACATTGCTATTCTGCGAGGCGGACCGCAGGATAGCGAACGCACTGGACTGATTGCACTGCTCCCTGGCCATGATTATCCCGAGCGCCTGATCAATTACCGTCCGCGAGGCCAGCGACGAACGCAACTGCTCGATAAGGGCAGCGTGCGAGGCTAGCCTTATGGCCAGCGTCAGCGCGCCCGACGCGTTTTCGGTGAAATTCTCGGCGCGCCGCGCTTCGGCCGCGCCGAACGCCGATGCCTCGCGCGCGTACAAGTTGAGGGCGCCGACCGGCTTGCCGTCCGCGTTTAGCGGCAGGGCCAGGCAGGACCGGATCCCCTGCGAGGCCGCCTGCGCCTCGAACTCGGGCCAGCCCGCCTGGTCGGCGGTGTCCTCGATGCGCACCATGTGGCCATCACGCATGGCGTGCAGGCACGGACCGTCGTCGAGTTTGTACTGCACCTCGTCCACCTGCGCGGCGACCGGATCGCTGCACGCCACGGTGACCGGCCTCCCGTTCGGCTGCATGGTCATCCCGCACGACAGGCCGCCACCGACCAGGCGGGCCGCCAGCACGGCCATCTCATGCAGGAACTGCTCGACGCTCTGGGTACTGAGCAAGGCGCCGTGCAGATCCTTGAGATCCCCCGCGTCGGTGAATTCCGCTGTGACATTTGCTTCGAGATCTTTATTCATTCGGTACACCCATCTAATGGATGCGCACCCTGCGCACCTGGCATTATTTTCGTTTTCGGTCTCCTACCCTTTGCCAGCAGATCAAACGTTGTCGATTCCAGGCCCTGCTCAGGGGCCTGTCAGCTCCGGCCCGGCCGATCTGGCCCTACCTCCGCGTCGGCCGCCTAGAGGACGGGCGAGCCGACTCGCAGACCGGGGTTCTGTCGCCTGCGGCGACCGTTCACATGATCGATTATGTATTCGATTTATCTCTTTATAGTCGCAAATTTACCTCGCCATGATACTCTGAAGGTACAACTTGAGATGAGATGAAACGCGATGCCTTTCAGGTCAGCGCCGTCACGTAGAGCGTCCAGTGTGACACAATCCGAAATCGCCATCAGCCGCGTACTCGCTGACATGGGAAGCGCCGACCAGCTTGCTCATGCTGACCCTGCCCTCCGCGTCGCCTGCCCCACCTGCGAAGCACTCAGCCATCAGCGATGCCTGGAGCGCAACCCCAAGCAATACGTCACCCCGCACGCCGAGCGTGCGGCGCTCATAACCGGTGCCGCCACCTGAAAGGAGAGCCGGACTTCATCAGCACTATTAAGCACCCATCAGCACGCCGCACCAATAGCCATTCCAGGGGCAGCAGCCGAACGCGCGGGACGAGCCAGGGGTGCATATGCGGCCGAGGCCGCCCTGGCCGCCGAGCGGGATGTTACTTGTGCGGTTGGGGCCGAGGCTGGTTATTGCGCAGGGAGATCTCGTCGGATTCGGCGATGTGGTCGGCCTTGATGGCTCGCAGTCCGTGCCCCAGGCGCTCGCGCGCCTGCCGCAGGAGCTTGAGGGAGTTGGTGGCGGGGCTCTGGGGGGCGGCGCGCTCCGGATCGGCCCCGTGTTCTTCGATGAGGTGGGTCTGTAGGGCGGCGGCAACTTCGTCGGCCGCCTTCAGCGCGTGGTAGATGGCCCGGTCTCGTGCTGTGTCGTCAACCATGGGGCCAGTATTGCCCCACCGGACCGCTTAAGGGGTCGCGGGAACCCACCGGCCGGGCAGCCTTCGCTATCCGGCGTGCGCAGCTGCTGCGGGTGTAGCTTGAGCCACCCGCTCGGTGGTGTTGTCATGGCCCGGGGTTGCGGGGTGCTGCCGGCGGGGTGGTGGATGCCTCGGCGAGCCGGGCGTGCAGCCGGGCCCGGATCTCCTCCGGCGTGTAGGCGCCGCGGCGCCGCTGGTCCCGTGCGATTACGATCCCGGTGGCCGCGACGCTTGCGAAGGCGGCCAGGCCGAGTATCTTCCACCAGCGCATCTGCCTAGGCTACGACTGTGCCTGGTATGCGCATAGGCCTGGATGAGGCCCTGGAAGTGACCCGCACGGGTGACGTGTGGCTGTTTCGCGGGCATACCGCGGCCGACCGGGCGATCCAGCTGACGACCAACAGCCCGGTCAATCACGTCGGCATGTCCGTGGTGCTGGATGACCTGCCCGCGCTGATGTGGCATGCCGAGCTGGGCAGGTCGCTGCCGGACCTGTGGTCGGGCAGCCGCCACCGCGGCGCGCAGCTGCATGACCTGGGCGCGGCGGTCACGGTCTGGGCCGCCAGGTACGGTCAGCGGGCCTGGCTGCGCCAGCTGGAACCTGCGCCCGGCCGGGAGATGGAAGACGCGCTGCTACGCACCATCGCGCGGCTGGACGGCACGCCGTTTCCGTCCGCGGCCCGGATCGCCTCCGGGTGGCTGCGCGGGCGGCTGCCGCCGGTCCGGCGGGGTGAGCGGGACGCCGCCCTGGAAACCGCCTACTGCGCCCAGCTCGTCGCCGTCACCTACCAGGCTATGGGCCTACTGCCGGCCCGGCGGCCGCCGGACTGGTATGACCCCGGCCGGTTCTGGAGCGGGGATGACCTCCGCCTGTCCGCAGGGGCCCGGCTCGGCGGGGAGATCGCCGTGCAGATCCCTGCGGCGCAGCTCTCCGCAGCTGATAACTGACATCCGCCGGCCGCCCGCAGGCCTTGATCACAATCCGCTCATGCCGCCGGTCGCGCGACCTGCCGATGAGCGCGTCTTCGCGTTCGCCGAGTATCACCGACGTGGCGGCGTAGCCTGGGGCGCTTCTACCGGCTGCCGCTAATTAAGCGTCAGGTCACGGCGGTTAGGGACAGTTCTGTCTTGGCCGAGACTGATCTGGGGTCTATGGTTGATCCAGTAGCTGAGCTCAGTTGGTGTCGTCCAGACCCCGCGGAACCGATTGAGAAGCGATGGATGCGTACGCCCTGACGATCAAGACCGTCCGCGATGGACCGGTCTGCACCCTCATCCTGAGGACTGCTCAGCAGGACCTGGTCCCGGTCGAGCTGGGCGCCCCGTTCCTCGCCGGGACCGAGGGCTGCCCATGACTACCGAGGTCAGCGAGACCGGCCACCGGTATCAGCTCATCCTGCGCGGCGAATGCGGGCCACTGACGGGATGGCTGTTCGGCGATGTCACGATCGAAACCGGCAACGGCTGCACGAGCCTGACCTTCTCAGCCCGAGACGACAGCGAGCTCTACGGCCTGCTCGACCGGATCCAGGACCTTGCACTCCACCTGATCAGCCTCTATGAGATCGGCGGCACCGAAGCCGTACCCCATCCCCCGGTGCGGGCGCGTCTTGCCCATCCGGTGCCCTTATACGGCCGCGGGACCCCATACCCCCCCGTGGGGTCCCGCGGTCTTGCCGCCGCGCCACCTCCGGCCGTCATACCCGAAACGCTGAAGCATCCGGCCGCGTCGCCGTGCACCTCACCATCAGCGTCCTTTTGGACCAGCACCACGCCCTCGGCCGTGATCGTCTTCTGTTCGGCGAGTTTCAGCACCGCGTCGAAGTCCTGCTTGGCTTGGCTCGGCGTTGGCCGGCATGAGGGGCCCGGTTAGGCGCTTTCTTCCATCCCGAGGCGACGGCTGGCGATACGGAGGCGGGACAGCGTCGACGCGAACTGCCGCAGGGTGCGCTCGGGCAGCGCGGCGCCGACCCGGCGCTGCAGCTCATCGTCGAAGGCCACTCCGGCCTTGGCGAACAGGCGCCGGCCCTCCTCGGTCAGCTCCAGCAGGGACGACCGGCGGTCGTCCGGATTCGGCAGCCTCCGGCAGTACCCGCTGGCCTCGATCCGGTCCACCAGCTTGCTGGTGCCGCCCGTGGTGATGCCCAGCTCGTTCGCGATGTCGTAGACACGGCAGCCAGCGATCCTGTCCATCACGGACATGGGCTCGAAGTGCGTCAACGGCAAGCCGAACTCGCTCTTCAACCGGGCGTCAACCGCGTTCCAGAGCTCGATCTCGAAGCGGATGAGGTCGTTGAACAGCCCCCTGAGGTCAGACATGACCGGACCCACCTCCCGTGTCGGCTCCAGCGTATCGCCTAGGGAAGTAACTTCCCGCTACACTGGTTCTCCGGAAGCGAAGACGGGTAAGGGCGGTCAGGGAGCCGGGCTGGCCGTGCAGCCTTATCCCGCACCGTCATCGCCTGTTCTGGTCCGGTCAGGTGACGCCGGGGCTGTCGCCGGTCATGGCCGGCGGGACGGACGAGCTGAGGACGACCGGGGTGAGCCGTCGGTGTTCGTAGCGCAGGCTGAGCGGCACGCCGCGGTCACCTCATCGCATGATCGCGCAGACGAGGGCGGTCCGCCGCGGTCGGCTGTCCCGCGGCCTCGACCTGCACCGCTATGTCGCTACCTCCGTCCGCTCATCCATTAGCCCGGCTGGCCTTGGCTCCGGGACCTGGTCGTCCCCGGGCTCAGCTGAGCTGGCTGGCCCGCAGTGGCGGTGCCGCGGCGGGCCCGGCTGGCTCGCGGGGCCGCTTGTGCCGTCCCGTCCTGGCTGCCTGTCCTGCTCCGGGCGCGGCTCGCCCGGGCCGACTGATCCCGGCTCTCCTCAGGCCGGTGCCCGTTCCCGGCAACCGGGCCGGCCTCGGCCTCGGCCTCGGCGTTCTCGCTGGCTTCTGCCTTCCCCGCCTCTGCCTTCGTCTCGGCCTTCTCGGCCTTCTCGGCCTTCCTGGCCTTCTCGGCCTTCCTGGCCTTCTCGGCCTTCCTGGCCTTCTCGGCCTTCCTGGCCTTCTCGGCCTTCCTGGCCTTCTCGGCCTTCCTGGCCTTCTTGGCTTCTTCCTTGGCTTTCTTGGCGGCGTACGGGTCGGCGGGAACGCCCTTGGGCGCCTGGGCCCCCAGCTCGCCCTTGACCACCAGCAAGTCCGCGCGCCGGTCCGCGGTGACCTCCGGGTACTGCGGATCGATGCCGATCAGGGTGTGCGCGAGCACTGCGGCCGCGCAGATCCGCGCGAACCACTTGCGATCCGCCGGGATCACATACCACGGCGCCCAACTGGTGCTGGTGGCCGACAGCATCTGCGAGAACGCCTTCTGGTAGTCATCCCACCGCTGCCGCTCCCGGACATCGGCCGCGGAGAACTTCCAGTTCTTCTCCGGCAGGTCCAGCCGCTTGAAGAACCGGGTCCGCTGCTCCTCCTTCGACAGGTTCAAGAACAGCTTCACCAGCTTGAACCCGTTATCGGCCAGGTAGCGCTCCCAGTCGTTGATCTCCCGGTACCGCCGCTCCCACACCCCCTTGCCCTTCGCCCCGGCCGGCAGCTTCTGCCGGTCGAGGTTTTCCGGGTGCACCCGGACCACCAGGACCTCCTCATAATGCGACCGGTTGAAGATCCCGATGTCCCCGCGTGCGGGCAGCCGGCACGCGTACCGCCACAGGTAGTCGTGGTCCAGTTCCTCCGCCGAGGGCACCTTGAACCCGCTGACCTGCACGCCCTGCGGGTTCACCCCGCTCATCACGTGCCGGATCGTGCCGTCCTTGCCGCCGGCATCCAGCGCCTGCAGGCACACCAGCACCCCGTAGGTGTCCTGCGCGGCCAGCCGCCGCTGGTAATCGGCCAGCAACGCGATACCCGTCTCCAGCAGCTGCCGGCCGTCCTTCTTCTTCACAAGGTCAGCCTTGTACCCCGGGTCGAAATCCCCGGCCAGGTTCACCTTCGATCCCGGCTCGACCCGCAGCGGCCTGATCAGCTCCGCGATCCGCTCCGCCCTCTTATCCGCCATAGTCGGTTCGCCTTCCCGATCGGGTTCACGTACCGGACACCTGGTGTACTCGCATAATTCAGCCCGCCGGCGGATTGCGCATCACCCGCCATGGGGTGACCGGTTTCCGCCGCCTGGCCACGAGTGTCCATGTGACCCTTCGTTACCGGCTTAATGCACGGCGACCCTCCTCCGACCAGGGGGCTATCTTCAGTGCAGGTGGATCAGGACGAGGTCCTTGAGCGCAACCATCACCAGCCCCAGCGCGGCCGCAATGGACGTGGCGACGACGAGCTGCCAGCTGTGCAGCTGGGCGGCTCGACCGGCTAGCCATCCGTGGACTGTCAGCAGGACGATCGCTGCGGCCAGCCCGACGTTGGCGGCCGTGAGGTCAGAGGCCCCGGCCAGATGGGCCAGCACCAGTGCGAGCAGCGGCGCGTAGGACGCGGTGACCATCGGCCAGGTCGTGGTCAGTGCTCCCCAGATGGATGCCCTGCTGGGCAAGCGACCCCCTTCAACTTGCTCGCCCACAACCTCGGCGTACTCCTCGGCAAGCCAGTACACCAGCAACGTGACCACGACCGAGACCACCAGCGCAGCGGTGGACACGTGGCCCCCGGCGGTGTCGAGGATCGCCGCAGTGACGATGGCGCCATATATTCCGGCGGCGCGGCGGCGTCCCAGGTTCTTCGTGGCCAGCCCCCGCTGGGGTTCGCCACCTGCCGCGATGCCTGCCATGGTCGTCCCTTCGGGCTAGGTCACTAGGACTGAACCGAGCCAATCATCGCACGCGCTGACCCGCTGCTAAGAAGATGACGGGCGGCGGTCTAACGAGCTGTTTCATGGCAGTTCAGCGCGGCTGGCGGTGATTTCAGTGACGCGGCTGGCGGTGATTTCACTGAACAGTCCTCGCATCGTAACCGGGATCGGACCGGCTGCCCGTCCGGCCGCGGCGTCCGTACCGCGCCCCCGTCATTGGCGTGACCCGCGGCTGCGCACCGTGCCGAGCGGCCCCAACGCGCTCCCGCTTGCCGGTCAGTCCGGCCACAGCAGCACGGCGGTTCTACGGGCTGGCCGGCGGCGAGGGCACCTTCTCGCTGTGCACCTTCCGGTACGTGGACGCCCGGCGCGCGCCAGGCGGCGTCGCGCGCTAAAAGGCGGCTCTCACGCCGCAACCTCGGCACGCTCACGGCGGACACCCGCGAGCTGCCGCAGCCTGGCCCAGTTCACCGGGGGCTTCGGCGCGGGAACGCCCGGCCGGTCCCTCGGCACCCAGACGCGAAGCACGCACGGGGAGATCGTGCAGGTCACCGGCGTCGACATCGATACCGCCTCGCCGTCGATGCCGACCGGGATCTGCGCCGCGTCGGCGCTGATCTCGATTTCCTTCGCGGTCAGCACGCTCAGTCCGGCTGCATGCCGACCGCGGAGCAAGTCGACAGCCTGCCGGGCGCTGCGGACCTTGACGCCGACCACGCCGAGCACGCCGCGATCCAGCCGGGCGCGGCGGCTCAGGCCGGCAATGTCCCCCGTTCCGTACGGATTATTGGCCACTAGCAGCGCCTGCGGCGACTTGATCTCGGTCTCCGCGCCGTCCGCCTGTGCGATCAGCCGTGCTCCACGCTGGCCTTGCAGCAGGCCCGGGAGCAGATCCAACGTCGTCTTCAGCTTGTCGCCCCGGTAGGCCGGGGTCTCGACGACCTCGGCGTACGCGCCGAACGAGGCGTTGTTGACGAAGACCTGGCCGTTGATCATGCCAAGGTCGACCCGCAGCTCGACACCATCGGACAAAGCGCCCAGGCAGCCGGCCGGGTCCTCACGGTCCAGCCCGAGATCGAGGGCGAAGTGATTGCGCGTCCCCGCGGAGATCACCATGAACGGGAGGCCATGCTCGGCCGCGACGCCGGCCACCAGCGCCTGCGTGCCGTCGCCGCCGGCGACGCCGAGCAGATCGGCGCCACGGGCCACCGCCTCGCGCGCCACCTGGGCGACGTCAACGGGCTCAGGCCCGCCGATGAGAAAAACCTCGGCGCCAAGGTCTTCCGCCTTGCGTCTCAGGTCGAACTTCTCGACTTTCCCGCCGCCAGACTTCGGATTCATGATCACGTACGGGTGCCGGGCAGGCGGCTCGGCCGGATGCTCGGGCATCCGCCAGTCCATTGGGTTCCCGGCCAGCGTCCAGCGCGCGGTCACGGTGGCGAGCAGCCAGGCCGCGGCCGACGCGACCGCCACCCACAGCAGGTCCCTGAAGGCGTAAACGACGATCGCGGCGATAGGCGCAAGGACGAAGACCGCGAGGGACAGCCAGCGCCGGATGCCGCGCTGGGAAAGGAACAAGAACGCGGCGGCCAGGCTCACCGCCGCGGCGGCCAGGCCCACGGCCAGCACCACCACGCTGTTCAGCCCGGCGAAAACCACCAGGATCACGATCGCCACGCCCGCGAGCAGGAAAGTCAGACGCGCCAGCCAACGCTGCGAGCGCGTGCCCTCGGGGCTCGACTCCGGCGTCACGGCAGTCGCAGGCCCACACATCGAGGCGACATGACGAGATGCCCGCACAGAACATGCCCAACGGAAACATGTTCATCGCTCTGCGCAGGCCACTTGGCTGCCTTCGGGTTGTCCGGGTAGAACAGTCCGGCGGAGACCAGGGTCTTGTCCACTCCGGGATTGTCACATACTGGCGGCTCTAGCACCTCACCCCGCCGGGGGTGACGACGCGTCAAACGGCAGGTGTCATTCCCGTGAAACGCAGGGAAACGTGGCCTTTACTTATTCTCCTGGCCAGGGATGCCTGCGGCGGCCGCGGGCCGGGAAGTCTATGGTTGAGGCAGGCAGCGAGTTCTGCCTGGGTGCTACCGCCGGTTCCGGGAGGACCTATGAAGGCCGTGACAGTGGCGCCCGGGACGGCGGGGTCGGTGCGACTGGAAGAGGTTCCCGAACCCGACGCCAGCCTGGGCTCGGTGGTGGTCGAGGCCCTGGCCGCCGGGATCTGCGGCACCGACGCCGAGATCGCCAGCGGCAGCTACGGCTGGGCGCCCGTGGGACGTGACCGGCTGATCCTAGGCCACGAATCGCTCGGCCGGGTCGTTGACCCGGGTCCGAGCGGCTTTGTCGTCGGCGAGCACGTCGTGGGCATCGTCCGCCGGCCCGACCCGGTACCCTGCCCGAACTGCGCGGTCGGAGAATGGGACATGTGCTCCAATGGCCGCTACACGGAGCGCGGTATCAAGCAGGCCGACGGGTTCATGGCTGAGCGCTGGCGGATCGAACCCGACTATGCGGTACGCGTAGACAAGGCCCTGGGGACGCTTGGGGTGCTCCTTGAGCCCACCACCGTCGTGGCCAAGGCATGGGAGCACATCGGCGCCATCGGCCGGCGTACCTTCTGGGATCCGCAAACGGTCCTGGTCGTCGGCGCCGGGCCCATAGGGCTGCTGGCAGCCCTGATCGGCGTGCAGCAGGGCGCCGACACCCACGTCCTGGACCGGGCTACCTCAGGTCCCAAACCTGCCCTGGTCAAACAGCTGGGCGCCAGCTACCACACCGGGCCCATCGCGGACCTGGAGCTGCACCCCGA
>Ga0209656_10000323_pt1 | contig 32111 bp, 36 predicted proteins | sample BogFormECP12_OM2_FD_188239 | JGI IMG/M metagenome (GOLD analysis project Ga0209656, IMG submission 188239) | Bog forest soil microbial communities from Calvert Island, British Columbia, Canada - ECP12_OM2 (SPAdes) (version 2) | ecosystem: Environmental > Aquatic > Freshwater > Wetlands > Bog ...
CCTGGCGGCGGGTTGAACCCCCGCCAGACGCGACCGCGCCAGCGCCGGAGCCATACAGTCCCACACAAAGCTTGATCCAATCGTCCGGATACGTCGTGCGATCGCAACTCTTCGGGTTCCCGATCGCTATCGTGGCTGACAATGCCGGCTTGAACCGGATCAACGTGAGATACCCCGCGCCACAAGCCCACCAGCTCCGGCCATAGGAGCGTCCCAGCATCTCGCGCGTCGGTCCTACCAAAACACGATTCAGCGAACTCACCTCAACGGCCGATACATTTTCAGCCTCTCAGGGAATCTTCTTCGTAGTCGGCCGCGGAGCAAGCGGCAGGCCGGGCGGCCGCGACGCCTTCTCGGCGATGCCGCTGATTCCCTCGCGCATCTTCAGCTCGTGCCAGACCTCCTCGGTCCGCACGCCGGCATCCACCCACAGCACGATCAGGTGGTACAGCACGTCCGCGCTTTCGGCGACCAGCGCGTCGCGGCGGCCTGCCACCGCCTCGATCAGGCACTCGATCGCCTCTTCGCCGAACTTCTGCGCGATCTTCGCCGTGCCGCGCGACAGCAGGCGGGCGGAGTGGCTGACGGCCGGATTCGCACCCCGCCGGCTCTCCACCGTGTCCCACAGCCGGTCGAGCACCTCCACGCCCGAGGCCTCGACCCCCGACGGCGCAAGCGAGGCCCGCAGCGTGAGCGGCACGCCCGCCTTGCGGGCCTTCTTGGCCTCGGCCTTCTTGTGCTGCTGCTTCGCCATCAGGCGGCCTGTTGCAGGATCGGCCGCACCGGCAACCCGGCCTCGTGCAGCGCCTGCTTGACCTCGGCGATCGTGAACGTGCCGAAATGGAACACACTGGCGGCCAGCAGCCCGGTCGCCCCGGCGCGCGCGCCCTCGACGAAATGCGCGAGCGTGCCGACGCCGCCGCTGGCGATCACCGGCAGCCGCACGGCGTCGCACACGGACTTCAGCAGCTTCACGTCGAAGCCCTCGCCGGTGCCGTCGCGGTCCATGCTGGTCAGCAGGATCTCGCCCGCGCCGCGCCGCTCCAGCTCGCGGCACCACGCCACCGCATCGATCCCGGTCGGCTGGCGTCCGCCATGCGTGAACACTTCCCAGCCGCCGGCCGCGCGGCGCTTGGCGTCCACCGCGGCGACGACGCACTGGCTGCCGAACTTCTCTGCCGCCTCGCTCACCAGTTCCGGCCGCGCGACAGCCGCGGAGTTGACGCTGCACTTGTCGGCACCGGCGAGCAGCAGGCGGCGCATGTCCTCGGTCGCGCGGATGCCGCCGCCGACCGTCAGCGGCAGGAAGATGCGCGCCGCCGTGCGCGCGACGACGTCCACGATCGTGTCGCGTTTCTCATGGCTCGCGGTGATGTCCAGAAAGCAAAGCTCGTCCGCGCCGGCCGCGTCGTACAGCGCGGCCTGCTCCACCGGATCGCCTGCGTCGCGCAGGGACACGAAATTGACGCCCTTCACGACCCGGCCGTCCTTGACGTCCAGGCACGGGATCACGCGCAGCTTCAACATTGGCCGCACTTAAGCGGTACCTGCCGTTTGCTTTGCAAGCATAAGCTGCACAGGTCAGGCCGCCGCCAGCGCCTCCGCCGGCGTCACGTAGCCGTCATACAGCGCGCGGCCGACGATCACCCCCTGGATTTGTCCAGATGACTGGGCCGCCGCGTCGCGCACCGCCGCGATATCGGCGACGCTGCCGACGCCGCCGCTGGCGATCACCGGCACCGACACGCGCTCCGCCAGCGCCACCGTCTGCGCGAGGTTGATTCCGCCCAGCATGCCGTCGCGGCCGATATCGGTGTAGATCACCGCCGCGATACCGGCCTGCTCGAAGCGCCGCGCGAGGTCGGCGGCGTCGAGGTCGGACACATCGGCCCAGCCTTCGGTCGCCACCCGCCCGTCGCGCGCATCGATCCCGACGACGATGCGGCCGGGAAACGCGCGTCCGGCCTCGAACACCAGCGCCGGCTTCTTCACCGCCGCACTGCCGAGGATCACGCGAGCAACGCCTGCTTCCAGCCATGACGCCACGGCGTCGATGTCGCGGATGCCGCCGCCGAGCTGAACCGGGATATCGATCTCACCCAGGATCGCGCACACTGCGTCGGCGTTGACCGAGCGCCCGGCGAACGCGCCGTTGAGGTCCACCACATGCAGCCACGTGAATCCGGCATCGGCCCAGGCGCGCGCCTGCGCAGCGGGATCGTTGCCATAGACGGTAGCGCTATCCATCGCCCCTTGGCGCAGCCGCACGCAGGCGCCGTCCTTCAGGTCGATGGCGGGGTAGATCGTCAGCGGCACGGCTCAGCCTTTCGCACGGTTCGGCAGCGGCTTGAGCAGCTTGTAGTAGTAATACCCTCGGATCGTCTCGCCGTTGATGCGCGCATACGCCGGATGCTCGCCCCAGCGCTTGAAGCCGAGCGACTCGTACAGCCGGATCGCCGGCACCTGTGACTCGCGCACGTCCAGGTTCAGCACACCGTAGCCCAGGCTGCGGGCGCGCTCCTCGACCTTCCGGCTGATTTCGCGCGCCAGTCCATGCCCGCGCGCGTACGGCGCGATGAAGCTGTGCATCAGCCAGGCCGAGAACGACTGCGCCTCGTTGTTGCGCGGCGGACGGATCAGCTGCGCCGAGCCGACGATCACGCCGTCCAGCCGGCCGACGAACAGCTCGCGCCCGGGCACCAGCACCACGCCCCGGTAGAACGCCTCCAGCGCCGCACGGCCGGGCGGATTGACCCAGCCGAACCCGCCGCCTTCGATGATCGCCGCGTCGGTCGCCTCGCATAGCGCCTGCATGTCGTCGTCGGTGAACTCCGACACCCGCTCGACGCTCTGCGTCGCGTGGCCCGGGAGGTTGGGGCCGCCCGTCAAGACCGGAACCTCATGGCGACCAGAGCAGGAAGTTGAGCAGGATGCGCAGCCCGACATCCTGGCTCTTCTCGACGTGGAACTGCGTGCCGGCGCGATTGCCGGACGCCACGAACGCCACCACCGGGCCGCCGTAGTCGGTGGTCGCCAGCACGGTTGCCGGATCGGCATCGCGCAGCCCGTAGCTGTGCACGAAATAGGCGTGCGCGCCGGGCGACAGGCCCTCGAGCAGCGGATGCGCGCCGATCACGAACTGCAGCTCGTTCCAGCCCATCTGCGGCAGCCGCAGGCTGGGCACCTCCATCCGTGCGATCTCGCCCGGGATCCAGCCGAAGCCGGGCGTCACACCGCCCTCGAGCCCGCGCTGCGCCATCAGCTGCATGCCCACGCAGATGCCGAAGAACGGGCGCCCCGCGTCGGTCGCCGCGGCGATCGCCTCCCACATCCCGTCCACCGCGTGCAGCCCGCGCGCACAGTCGTCGAACGCGCCCTGGCCCGGCAGCACGATGCGATCCGCGCGCGCCACCGCATCGGCGTCGGCCGTCACCACGATGCTCGCATCGATGCCGGCGACGTCCGCCGCGCGCATCAGCGCGCGCTGCGCCGACGCCAGGTTGCCGCTGCCGTAGTCAACGACCGCGACCTTCATCGCAGCAGCCGCGCGGTTTCGGTCGCCAGCTCCGGCCGCATCTCCAGCAGCCGCAGCAGCGCGCCTTCGGCATCGCGGGCGACCACCACGCCCGACAGCACGTAGCCGCGCAGGCCGAGCGACCAGCTCACGAGGTCGTTGCCGGAGAAACCGACCAGCAGCGCCAGCCCGAACCCCGCGGCGAAGCCGGCATCGCCCGGCAGCGCGCGCGCGATGATCGCGTAGGCCGCAGCCTGCAACACCGCCGGAATCCAGGCGCCGCACGACAGCAGCCAGAGCGGGCCGAACAGGAACGCGCCCCGGCTGAAGCCCTCGGGGATCAGCCGGGGCAAGGTCTGGCGGCGCAGATGCACCGTCCAGGAGCGCATCTACAGCACGCCCTTGGTCGACGGCACGGCATCGCCGGCGCGCGGGTCGATTTCCACAGCCTCCCGCAGCGCCCGCGCCGCGGCCTTGAAGCAGGCCTCGGCGATGTGGTGCGTGTTGCGTCCCGCGCGCTGCGTGACGTGCAGCGTGATCGCGGCGTTGCTCGCTAGCGCGCGGAAGAACTCCTCGAACAGCTCGGTGTCCATCGTGCCGACGGAAGCCTGCGGGAAGCTGACGGACCACAGCAGCATGCCGCGCCCGGAAATGTCGATCGCCGCCTCCGCCAGCGCCTCGTCCATCGGCGCCAGCGCGTGGCCGAACCGGCGTATGCCGCGCTTGTCGCCAAGCGCGCGCGCGATCGCCTGGCCGAGCACGATGCCGACATCCTCGGTCGTGTGGTGGTCGTCGATATGCACGTCGCCCTTGGCCTGGATGCGCAGGTCGATCATCGAATGCCGGCCGAGCGCGGTCAGCATGTGATCCAGGAAGCCGATCCCGGTGGCGATCTCGGTCTGCCCGGTGCCGTCGAGGTCGAGCGCGACCTCGACCTCGGTCTCGGACGTGGCGCGGTGGATGGAGGCGGTGCGTGACATGCGCCCCTGCTACACCCGCCCTCGCGCCATGTCAGGCCTGGGTCATGTAGCGCGAAGGGGCGGGCACCGGCCGGCCAAGCGCCTGTGCCTCCTCGATCCACGCGGCGATGGCGTCCCCGATGTTGCGCGCGGCCAGCTCGCGCGTCGGGCCGTCCGACATGCAGCCCGGCAGGTCGGGCACCGTCGCCAGGTAACCGCCGCCGTCCTCGGGCGCCAAAGGCTCGATCAGCACCGGGTAGTCGGGATGGGGCATCATCGCCTCCGCCAGCCGCAACGAACCCACGAGCTTGCGGATATAGACCGGCTTGACCGGGCGCGCCCTCGGGATCGTCAGAACACCCCGCTGCGACGGGTGGGAAATCGCGTAGTGCGAGCCACCGCCCGCAAGCGGTGTGCACCGTACGCCGTGCTGGGCGCACAGACGTGCCACGTCGCCGACGGTCCAATCCGCAGCCGGATTGCGCCGCATCCGGTCGAGAAGGTCGGGGCCCGGTGCAGTCCCGAACGCGCCCCTCACAGCACCTCGCAGGCTTCCTCGAAGGTCAGCCGCGGCGAGCGGGGGAACAGGCCGGACGGGTCGCCGTAGCCGAGATTGACCAGGAAGTTCGACTTCCAGCCGCGATCGGCCAGGAACGCCGCGTCCACCTTGGCATTGTCGAACCCCGACATCGGCCCGCAATCCAGCCCCACCGCGCGCGCTGCCACGATCAGGTAGGCGCCCTGCAGCGTGCCGTTGCGGAACGCGGTCGTCTCGGCCAGCGCCTTGTTGCCGGCGAACCAGGACCGGGCGTCGGCGTGCGGGAACAGCCGCGGCAGCAGGTCGTAGAACTTCGGGTCGTAGGCGACGATCACGGTCACGGGAGCCGCCATCGTCTTCGCCAGGTTGCCCTGCGACAGCGCCGGGCGCAGCCGCTCCTTCGCCGCCGGCGCGCGCAGGAACAGGAACCGCGCGGGCGAGCAGTTGGCCGAGGTCGGGCCCATCTTCAGCAGGTCGTACAGCTCGCGCAGCTTCGCCTCCGGCACCGGCTTGTCCTGCCAGGCGTTGTGCGTGCGTGCGCCCTCGAACAACAGGTCGCGCGCCGCCGCGTCGATCGCCTCGATCATCCGGGTCATCGTCAGCCCCCGCTGCTGGTCAGGCGTCGACCTGCTCGACGCCGACGACCTCCGGGATGTAGTGGCGCAGCATGTTCTCGATGCCGTGCTTCAGCGTCGCGGTCGAGGACGGGCAGCCGGCGCAGGCGCCCTGCATGTGCAGCCGCACCACGCCGTCGCGAAAGCCGCGGAAGATGATGTCCCCGCCGTCGCCGGCTACCGCCGGGCGGACGCGGGTGTCCAGCAGTTCCTTGATCTGCTCGACGATCTCGGCGTCCTCCGGCGCGGTGTCCTCCTCGTCCGCGCCGGCCGGGCCGCCCTCGATCACCGGACGGCCGGCGGCGAAGTGTTCGGCGATCGCGCCGAGCACCTGCGGCTTGAGCGACTGCCACTCGGTGCGCGGCGCCTTGGTCACGGTGATGAAATCCGTCCCGAGGAACACGCGCGTCACCCCCGGCAGATCGAACAGCGCCAGCGCCAGCGGGCTGTGCTGGGCGTTCGATGGGGCGGCGAAGTCCGCCGTGCCGGACGGCATGACGATCACCCCCGGCAGGAACTTCAGGGTCGCCGGGTTGGGAGTGCCTTCGGTCTCGATGAACATCCTGCCGCCTCGGAAAAGCTGACTGTCCCAGTCAGGTATGCCCGGGCGGCCGTGCGGACAAGGCCGCGCGATCAGAGGTGCGCCTGCTCCATGCGCTGCACCCGCTCCAGCCGGTCCATCAGTGCCACCACCCACTCGACCCGGCCGGAGACGCCGCCGCCGACCGGCTCCAGCGCCGGCATGGCAGCGGCGCGCCGCGGCGGCGGCGCATGCCGCACCGCCTGGACCAGGAAATCGGTCTCCGCCAGCGGAGCGGCGGCGAGCGTCGGCGCCCGGCGCATCGCCAGCGGCACGCGCGCCAGCAGGGCCAGCTTGCGCGACGTCGGCACCACGGCGCGCGCCGTCACCGGATCGACCCCGTCGCGCGCCACCTGCAGGCCGATCTCGTCGTAGATCAGCCGTGCCGCCCAGATCCCCGGCCGGCAGGCGCGCGGCAGGCGCGCGATGCCCGGCTCCGCGGCCGCATACAGCCGCCCGGCCTCGGCGAGCAGGCGCTGCAACACCTGGGTCAAGCCCGGCCCGGCTTCCGGCGCCGCGACGAACGCATCGGGATCGATCCCGGCCTCCCGCAGCCAGTCGAGCGGCAGATACACGCGCCCGGCGCGCGCGTCCTCGCCCACGTCGCGGGCGACGTTGCTGAGCTGCATGGCGACACCCAGCGCGCAGGCCTGGGCGATCGCGTCGGGATCCCGCACCCCCATCAGCAGCGCCATCATCGCCCCGACCGCGCCGGCGACGCGCGCCGCATAGGCACGCAGCTCGGAGATCGTCGCATAGCGCCGCCCCTCGGCGTCCCAGGCGAAGCCTTCCAGCAAAGCCTCCGGCAGCGCGCGGGGGATGCCGTGCGCCGCCACCACGGACGCCAGCGCCCGGTCGGACGGCAGATCGAACGGCTGACCCGCATAGGCGCGGAACAGACGCTCGCGCAGCCGGCCGAGTGCCGCGCGCCCGCCGCCGCCGTCGATCGCATCGTCCGCCACCCGGCAGAACGCGTACAGCGCCGCCGCGTCCGCGCCGACGCGCGGCGGCAGCAGGCGCCCGGCGAGGTGGAAGCTCTTCGACCCGCCGCACAGCAGCGCCCGGCAGGCGGCGCGGTCCGCCCAGCTTTCGCCCTGCATCACTCCCCAGTCAGCGGCCTGAGACGACATCCGGCACCACCTTGTCGAGGATGCGGGCGGACGACAGCACACCCGGCACACCCGCCCCCGGATGCGTGCCGGCGCCGACCAGATACAGACCGGGCACGCGCTTGCTGCGGTTGTGCGGGCGGAACCACGCGCTCTGCGTCAGCACCGGCTCCAGCCCGAACCCGGCGCCGAGCACCGACAGAAAGTCGGTGTGGAAATCCACCGGCGTCATCACCCGCGAGGTGACGACCGCGTTCTCGAACCACGGCAACAGCGTCTCGTGCAGACGCTGGGCGATCGCGCGCCGGAGCGGCTCGGCCTGCTGCCTCCAGTCGATGCCGCAGCCCAGATGCGGCACCGGTGCGAGCACATAGAACGCGTCGCAGCCGGGCGGTGCCAGCGACGGATCGGTCGCCGTCGGCCGGTGCAGGTAGAGGCTGAAATCCGCCGCCAGCACGCGGCGGTCGAAGATGTCGCGCAGCAACCCCTCGTAGCGCGGCCCCATCAGGATCGTGTGGTGCGGCACGTCCTCGAACCGGCGGCTGGTGCCGAAATACCAGACGAACAGTCCGTTCGAATGACGTGCCCGCATCAGCCGGCGCGTCCCGCCCGGCTCGTCGCGCAACAGGTGCCCGTAGGTCCACGCGGCATCGGCATTCGACACCACCGCGTCGGCTTCGATCCGCTCGCCGCCGGTCAGCACCACGCCGCGCACCCGCCCGCCCCCGACGACGATGCGATCGACCTCCGCGCGCGTGCGGACCACGTTGCCCTGCCCCTCGATCAGCGACACCAGTCCGCGCACCAGCGCACCCGTGCCGCCCATCGCGAAATGCACGCCCCAGCGTTTCTCCAGATGCGGGATCAGCGTGTAGATCGCGCTCGCGCGCAGCGGATTGCCGCCGATCAGCAGCGGATGGAACGACAGCACCATGCGCAGCCGCGGATCGCGCACATACCGCCGCACCGTGCCGAACACGCTGCGCAGGCCGCCCAGCCGCAGCAGCGCGGGCGCGATCCGCGCCATGTCGGTCCAGCTCTCGAACGGCACGTGACCCAGCTGCTCGAAGCCGATGCGGCAGACCTCTTCGCTCCGGCGCATGAACCGCTCGAACCCGGCCACGTCATCCGGCGCGAGCCGCGCCACCTCTTCCCGCATCGCGTCGATGTCGCCGCTGTAGTCGACGTGCGATCCGTCATCGAAGCGGATGCGATAGAACGGCGACAGCGGACGCAGTTCGACATCGTCCGCCAAGCGCCGCCCGGCCAGCGACCACAGCTCCTCGAACAGGAACGGCGCGGTGACGATGGTCGGGCCGGCATCGAAGGTGAACCCATCCTGCCGGAACACCCGCGCCCGCCCGCCGGGCTGCTCGAGCCGCTCCAGCACCGTCACCCGCCAGCCGCGCGCGCCCAGGCGCACCGCCGCTGCCAGACCGCCGAAGCCGGTGCCGATCACCACGGCATGCGGACGGCGATCCGACATCAGCACGGAGGCTTGGAGCCTCGGGACTGTCGCGTCGAGCATACAGCAAGACTGTAAACTTGACTTGACGCCCTCGCCAAGCGCCGTCTTACGCCAGCACGCTCGCCCGCACCGCCGCCTCGCGGATCAGATCGGCGATCGCCTGCGGGTCCTCCTCGTGCGCGAGGTGGCCCAGCCGCGGCACCATCTTCACGACCGCCCCCGGCACCATGTGCGCGACGCGCACGGAATCCCCCGGCGGCACCGTGCGGTCGCCCTCCGATGCGATCAGCGTCAGCGGCACCCGCAATTCCGGCAGGTCGCGCTCCAGCGGCTTGAGCTCCCAGCTCGCCATCATCGCCAGCGCGCCCGACACATGCCCGGGGTCGGTCATCAGCCGCGCATACTGCCGCAGCCCGGCGGCATCGAGATGCGAGCCGGTATCGCGGATTAGCCGTTCGACCACCGCGCGGCTGCGCGCGCGGCGGGCGAAAAACCGCGGCACCATCGGCACGGTCACGAGCACGCGCGCGATGCCCGAGAACAGCGAGCCCGGGATCCCCGTCAGCGGCAGCATCGCGCCGTTGATCGCCACCAGCGCGCGCGCCGTGAGCATCCCGTCCAGGCTCATGCGCGCCAGCACCGCCGCCCCGGCCGAATGCCCCACGGCGATCGCCGGCGTGACGTCCATCGCGCGCACCAGCGCCGCCAGCGACCGCGCCATGCCGGGCAGCGACAGGCCCGGCGGGGGCGGCGTGTCGGTGAACCCGTGCCCCGGCAGGTCGGGGGCGATCACGGTGAAGTCCCGCGCCAGGATCGGCGCCAGCCCGCGCCACGAATGCGTCGCCGCCCCCGTGCCGTGCGCCAGCAAGACCACCGGCCCCTGCCCGAGGCGCTGGACGTGCCACTCGAACCCGGCGGCGTGGACGAACCGGCTCGCCTCGCGGTTCGGCCAGTCGCGCCCGTCGCGGTCCCAGCGCAGCCGGTTGCTCATTTCGCCGCCTTGACCGCGCGCGACAGCGCCGAGGCATCGGCCGCCGGCAGCGGCAGGTAGGTCGCCGCCATCGCCTCGGCGAGCCGCCGTCCCGATTGCTGCGGGCGCGGCGACGTGTCGATCAGCAGCGCGCGCAACCCGCGCGCCGACTGCGCCGCGGCGAGCGCATCGGCCTCCGCCTTCGCGCGATCCATCGAGCCGTCGCGCGCGACGTTCGCCTTGCCATCGGTCAGCAGCACGACCGACGGCGCCAGCCCCCGCTTCTGCGACGCATCGGCGAGCAGCGCGGCGGTGTCGATTGCGGCGGCGAGCGGTGTGGCACCCCCGCCCGGCAGTTGCGCCAGCGCCCGCCGCGCGCGCGCCAGCGCGCCCGTCGGCGGCAGCAGCACGCTCGCCTCGGTGCCGCGGAAGGCGATCAGCGCCACCTGATCGCGCCGCACGTAGCTCTCCGCCAGCAGCAGTTCGACCGCGCCCTTGGTCTCCGCCAGCCGCGCCAGCGCCGTCGAGCCGGACGCATCGACGGCGAAGATCGTCAGGCTGCGCGTGCGCTCGGCGAAACGCCGGATGCGGAAGTCGTCGCGCCGCACCTGCACGCGTCCAGCCGATGGCGTCGCGCGCATCCGCAGCCGCTGCCACGGAGCCGCGGCGCGCAGCGTGTCGATCACCGACAGCCGCGCGCCGCGCACCGGATCGCCCGCCAGCACGCCCGCCGGCCGGCCGCGCCGGGTGCCGAGCTTCTTCGCCCCCGCCCGCCCCTCGCTGCGCATCCGCATCGTCGCCCCCGCCGCCAGCGCGGCGAGCAGTCCCGGCGGGATCGCCGCGGCCGCCGCGGCGAGCACGATCTCGGCCTCGTCGAGCTTCGTGCTCTCGCGCTCGGGCGGCGTCTCCGATTGCTCCTCCGGCGGGGGCGGCGGGCTTTCCTCGGCGTCCGGCGGCGCCGGCAGCACCGTCGCGACCGGCGCCAGCACCAGCCTCGCGGCGATGGCCGCATCCTCGGCGGCCGCAGCATCGCGTCCCGCCAGCGCAGCCGCCGCTCGGGCAGCTCGCACCGCTGCGACCGGCGGGCGCAACGACGCGATGCCGAGTGCCGCCGCCGCCTCCGCCAGCGCTGACAAGATCGGCTCCGGCACGCGCACCTCCGCAACGCGTGTGCGCGCCGCCTCCACTGCAGCCGCGTCGAGCGTCAGCCGCTCCGCCTCGCGCAGCGGCATCCCGGCGATCCACACGCGCAGCGCCAGCCGTTCTGCGAGCGGCGCGGGCATCGCCTCGTCGCCCTCGCTCTCGTCCAGCGCGACCACGCCGATCCGTGCCGGCGCGACGTCGGCGAACCCGTCGCGTTCCAGCACCCGCACGCCGGTATCCAGCACCGTCGACAGCTGTGCGGCGATAGTCGGCGGCATGCGTTCCGCCGAAGCGATCACCAGCACGCCGCCATCGGCCTCCGCCAGCAAGCCCCGCTCCGCCACCGGCCGCCCCGCCTTCAGCGTCGCCGCCAGATCGAGCCCGCCCAGCAGCCGCGACTCGCCCACCGTCGCCGGCACGCGCCGCACCGCGCCGGGCGGAAACGCCGACGCCAGCAACCCGAGCCACCGGTCGCGAAACGGCCCCGGCCATGCGCGCAGCACGCATCCCAGCGACGGATCGACGGCCAGGATCGCCAGCGCCGCATTCGCGTCCGAGATCGGATCGCCCGACGCCGTATCGCTCACCCGCCCAACACCTCCGCCACCGCCCGCTCGACCCGCGCTGTCGAGCCCGTCTCATCCAGCGGATTGCGCCGCAGGCGATGGCGCAGCGATGGCGCCGCCAGTGCGCGCATCTGCGCATCGCCGACCGTATCCTCGCCCTCCAGCGCCGCCAGCGCGCGCGACGCCCGCACCAGCGTCAGTTCGCCGCGCAACCCGTCGGTGCCGAGCGCGATGCACAGCCGCGCCGCCCGCTCCAGCACCGAGTCGGCCACCGCGACCGATGCCAGCCGCGTGCGCGCCGTCGCGATCCGCCTTCGCAGCTTGTCGTCCTCGCGCCGCCACGCCTCGCAGAACCCCGCCGGATCGCGGTCGTAGGCATCCCGCCGCCGCACCACCTCGATGCGCACCGCCAGCTCGGTCGGCGTGCGCACCTCGACCGACAGCCCGAAACGATCGAGCAGCTGCGGGCGCAGCTCGCCCTCCTCCGGGTTGCCGCTGCCCACCAGCACGAAGCGCGCCGGATGGCGCACGCTCAGCCCCTCGCGCTCGACGACGTTCTCGCCCGACGCCGCGACATCGAGCAGGAGGTCCACCAGGTGGTCCTCCAGCAAATTCACCTCGTCGATATACAGAAACCCGCGATTGGCGCGCGCGAGCAGCCCGGGCTCGTAGGCGCGTTCGCCATGCGCCAGCGCCCGCTCCAGATCCAGCGCGCCGACCACGCGGTCCTCGGTCGCCCCCAGCGGCAGGTCGATCACGGGAACCGTCGTCTGCTGCGCCTTCAGCGCCCCGCCGCCGGCGATCCGCGCCGCGCACTCCCAGCACAGCGCGCGCGGGTCGGCCGGATCGCAGCCGAAACGGCATCCGACGACGACGCGCATCTTCGGCAGCAGCGCGGCAAGCGCACGCACGGCGGTTGATTTGCCGGTGCCGCGATCGCCGAGGGCGAGAACCCCGCCGACACCCTGATCGACGGCTGCGATCTGCAGGGCCAGCCGCAATTCGTCCTGGCCGACGATCGCTGAGAAAGGAAACGTGGGCATCGGCAATCCTTGCGGGCGCCCGCTTTATGGCGTGCGCACCGCAGGTTTGCCAATCAGCCGGATAGAGCGGTTCCTTGTGGGGTGTACTCATCTCGAGTTCACCCGTCATGACCGGCCTTGTGCCGGTCACCCACGACTTTCTTGCTTTCCAGCACCGGCGAAGTCGTGGATGGCCGGGCCAAGCCCGGCCATGACGATGGATGCACGGGTGCGCGATTCCAGTCAGGCTGGAACCGCTCGGGCGTCAGCTCTTCGGCGCGAACGCGCCGCACCAGCCCTTCGGGCTGATCGTGCCCTCGACGATCGAGCAGGCATTCGGTGGCTGCCAGTTGGTGCACGCGTCGCACTGATGCCCGTCCTTCGGGGTGTCCTGGTACATCACCGCCGACTTGGCGATCTTCTGCGCGCGCGCCGGGCGCGTCGTCGCCAACCCGGCCGCACCCGCGGCGGCCATGCCCAGCCCCGCGCGCAACACGATGCGGCGGGTCTTGCCGTTCTGTTCCGTCATCTGGTCATCCCCTTCCTTGCTTTGAACGCCAAACGCTTGAGGCGTCGATTCCCCACGACGGGCCGGTCAGCCGCCGACCTCACCGGCAGCTATGGCGTCGGCCCGCTTCCGCAAGTCCGACTGCCGGCCTCTCTCCGCGCCGGCGCGGATGGCGGCGATGGCCGCCGCGATGTCGGGCTTGCCGTACACCGCCGACCCGGCGACGAACGCAGTGGCCCCCGCCGCCGACATCAGCGGTGCCGTTTCCGGCGTGATCCCGCCGTCCACCTCGATGCGAATCGGCCGGTCGCCGATCATCGCGCGGACCCGGCGCACCTTCTCGACCGTCGCGGGCAGGAAGCTCTGCCCGCCAAACCCCGGATTGACCGACATCACCAGGATCAGGTCGATGCGGTCGAGCACATAGGCCACCGCGTCCTCGGGCGTCGCCGGATTGAGCGCCACGCCGGCGCTCTTGCCGGTCGCCTGCACCGCCTGCAGCGAGCGGTCCAGATGCAGCGTCGCCTCGGCATGCACGATGATCCGGTCCGCGCCCGCCTTGGCGAACGCCTCGATATACGGATCGACCGGCGCGATCATCAGGTGGCAGTCGAACGGCTTGTTGCTCGACGGCCGGATCGCATGGATGACTTGCGGACCGAAGGTGATGTTCGGCACGAAATGCCCGTCCATCACGTCCAGGTGGATCCAGTCCGCCCCCGCGCGGTCGGCCTCGCGCACCTGCTCGCCGAGCCGCGAAAAATCCGACGACAGGATCGACGGCGCGATGACGATGTCGTGGTCGATCATGCGGCTTCCGCCTGCTCCAGCTCGCTGCCGAAATTGCCCGGCCCCACGCCGCCGCCTTTGAAGACGCGGCTGGACAGGATCTCGGCCGGCTCGATCGTCATGAGGTCAGCCGAGGTCATCGGCCGCGCGCGCTCGCCGAACAGCCGCACCGCGTGGCGCAGCCGGGCGCGGTCGAGCGCGTTGCGGATCGATCGAGCGTTGGCGAAATGCGGCTGCTGCATGCGCACCGTGATGTAGCTGCGGAACGCCTCGGTCGCGGCCGGGCTGAAGCGGTAGTTCTGCTCCTCCAGCATCTTGTTGGCAATCTGCAGCAGCTCGTCGATCGAGTAGTCCGGGAAGTGGATGTGGTGGGCGATGCGGCTGCGGAAGCCGGGGTTGGCGGTGAAGAACTTCTCCATCCGGTCGGCGTAGCCCGCCAGCACGACCACCAGGTCGTCGCGCTTGTTCTCCATGATCTGCAGCAGGATCTCGATCGACTCCTGCCCGTAGTCGCGCTCGTTCTCCGGCCGATACAGGTAGTACGCCTCGTCGATGAACAGCACGCCGCCCATCGCCTTCTTCAGCACTTCCTTGGTCTTCGGCGCGGTGTGGCCGATATACTGGCCCACCAAGTCGTCGCGCGTGACCGACACGACATGGTTCGACCGGATATAGCCGAGCCGGTGCAGCACGTCGGCCATCCGCATGGCGACGGTGGTCTTGCCGGTGCCGGGATTGCCGGTGAACACCATGTGCAAGGTCGGCGGCCGGCCCTCCAGCCCCAGGTCGCGCCGCGCGCGGTCGACCAGCAGCAGCGCCGCCAGCTCGCGGATGCGGCCCTTCACCGGGCCGAGGCCGATCAGCTCGGCATCGAGCTGATCGAGCACCTCGGCCACGCCGGACGCATCAAAGACGCCCTGCAGATCGACGGCGCGCTGGACTTCGGGCGTCGCGTCCATCGTCAGTACCGCTCACCCGTCGGCTTCTCGGTCGCATACGAACGCAGCGTGTAGTCGATCGAGCGCCCGTTCACCTCGTTGCGGATCAGCTCGAAGCCCGGCTCGTTCTCCGGCCGGCTGACGATGAACGACAGCCGCAGCGACTCCCAGGTGTGCGTCGAGTCGACCGCGACGACGCGGATGTAGTTCTTGCCGCCGTGGATCTTGCGGCACTCGTTGATCTCCATCATCACGCCGGCCGGGTCGCGCAGGTCGAACATCGGCAGGCCCCACATCTCCCAGTAGGTGTTCCGGGGATGCGGATCGTCGGTGTACTCCACGCCGATCGACCAGCCTTGGTCGAGGCAGTACTTCACCTGCGCGGCGATCTGCGTGTCGGTCAGGTCCGGCAGGAACGAGAACGTCCCCTGTGTCAGTCGCATCGTTCTCTCCTTGCTCTAGGCAACCGACACGGTCGGCACGAAGTCGGGCGCGTCGGTGGACGTGTAGTCGAAGGTGATGTCCTTCCACAGGTGCAACGCCTGCGCGAGCGGCGTGCAGCTCTTGCCGGCTCGATCCAGGATCTCCATCCCCTCGGCCATGATGTCGCGGCCCTCGTTGCGCGCGAGGATCATCGCCTCCAGCGCCACGCGGTTCGCCGTCGCACCCGCGGCGATGCCGGCCGGGTGGCCGATCGTGCCGCCGCCGAACTGCAGCACGCAGTCCTCGCCGAGCAACGTCAGCAGCTGGTGCATCTGCCCGGCATGGATGCCGCCCGAGGCGACCGGCATCGTCTTGCGCAGGCTCGCCCAGGGCTGGTCGAAGAACAGCCCGTGCTCCAGGCACATCGGGTTATAGTCCTCGCGCAGGATGTCGTAGAACCCCTTGGTGGTGTTCGGATCGCCCTCCAGCTTGCCGACCACTGTGCCCGCGTGGATATGATCCACGCCCGCCAGACGCATCCACTTGGCGATCACGCGGAAGCTCACGCCGTGCGTCTTCTGCCGCGTGTAGGTGCCGTGCCCCGCGCGGTGCAGGTGCAGGATCATGTCGTTCCTGCGGCACCACTTCGACATCGACTGGATCGCCGTGTAGCCGATCACCAGGTCGATCATCACGATCACCGAGCCGAGCGACTTGGCGAACTCCGCGCGCTCGTACATCTGCTCCATGTCGCCGGCGGAGACGTTCAGGTACGTGCCCTTCACCTCGCCGCTCATCGCCTCGGCGCGCTTGACCGCTTCCATGCTGTACAGGAACCGGTCGCGCCAGTGCATGAACGGCTGGCTGTTGATGTTCTCGTCGTCCTTGGTGAAATCCAGCCCGCCCTTCAGCGCCTCGTACACGACCCGGCCGTAGTTGCGGCCCGACAGGCCGAGCTTCGGCTTCACCGTCGCCCCCAGCAGCGGCCGGCCGAACTTGTCCAGCCGCTCGCGCTCGACCACGATCCCCGTCGACGGCCCGTCGAACGTCTTCACGTAGGCGACCGGCAGCCGCATGTCCTCGAGCCGCAGCGCCTTGAGCGGCTTGAAGCCGAACACGTTGCCGATGATCGAGGCCGACAGGTTGACGATCGAGCCCGGCTCGAACAGGTCCAGGTCGTACGCGATATAGGCGAAGACCTGGTTCTCGCTCCCGGGGACGGGCTCGATGCGGTAGCACTTCGCGCGATACTTCTCGCAGGCGGTCAGCCGGTCGGTCCACACCACCGTCCAGGTCGCGGTGCTGCTTTCACCCGCAACCGCCGCGGCCGCTTCGCCCGGATCGACGCCGTCCTGCGGGGTGATGCGGAACACCGCCAGGATGTCGGTGTCCTTCGGCACGTAATCCAGGTCGAAGTAGCCCATCTCCTTGTATTTCATCACGCCGGCCTTGTAGCGGTCGGCGGAACTCTTGGGCTTGGGCGAAACGACGTTCATGATGGGCGATCTCCCTCAGGCGGCTTTGGCGTGCGTTGCGGTGACGGCGGGATCCAGGCTGCCGGCGCGATAGGCCCGGGCCATGTCCGCCAGCGGCGTCGGCTTGATCTTCGCGGCTTGTCCGGCGGTGCCGAACTCGATGAAGCGCTGCTCGCACAGCGACTGCAGCGCGGCCATCGCGGGCTTGAGGAACGCGCGCGGATCGAACTCGGCGCGCTTTTCGGTCGCCACGCGCCGCATCTGCGCCGTCATCGCCAGCCGGCAGTCGGTGTCGATGTTGATCTTGCGCACGCCGTGCCGGATGCCCTCCTGGATCTCGGCGATCGGCACGCCCCAGGTCTGCGGCATCTCGCCGCCGGCCGCGTTGAACTGCTCCTGCAGGTCCTGCGGCACCGACGACGAGCCGTGCATCACCAGATGCGTGTTCGGCAGAAGCGCATGGATCGCGCGCACCACGCCCATCGCCAGGATGTCGCCGGTCGGCTGGCGCTTGAACTTGTAGGCGCCGTGCGACGTGCCGATCGCCACCGCCAGCGCGTCCACCTTGGTCGCCGAAACGAAATCCGCCGCCTGATCCGGATCGGTCAGCAGCTGCTCGCGCGAAAGCGTGCCCTCGAACCCGTGCCCGTCCTCGGCCTCGCCATGCCCGCTCTCCAGCGACCCGAGGCAGCCCAGCTCGCCCTCGACCGACACGCCGACCGAATGCGCCATCTCGGCGACCTTGCGCGTCACCTCGACGTTGTACTCGTAGCTGGCGACGGTCTTGCCGTCTTCCTGCAGCGACCCGTCCATCATCACGCTGGTGAAGCCGGTCTGGATCGCCGACAGGCAGGTGGCGGGCGTGTCGCCGTGATCCTGATGCAGGCAGACGGGGATCCCCGGGTTGGTCTCCACCGCCGCCTCGACCATCCGGCGCAGCATCAGGTCGCCCGCATAGCTGCGCGCGCCGCGGCTGGCCTGCAGGATCACTGGCGAGTCGGTCTTGCGCGCCGCCGCCATGATGCCGAGCAGCTGTTCCATGTTGTTGATGTTGAACGCCGGCACGCCGTAGCCGTGTTCGGCGGCATGATCCAGCAGTTGCCGGAGCGTGATGAACATGCGGGGTTCCTCAGTGCGACAGGCGGTTGCGCACTAACGAAGCCAGCGCGCCCGCGGTGATGCCGAAGTGCTTGTACAGATCGCCGGCGGGCGCCGAGGCGCCGAAGCCGGTCATGCCGACCACGTCGCGCTCGCTCGCGACGTAGCGCGTCCAGCCGAACGCCATGCCAGCCTCGACCGCGAAGCGCGGCGCGGTGCCGAGCACACGCGCGCGATACGCGTCGTCCTGCCGCTCGAACAGCTCCCAGCACGGCATCGACACCACTGCCGCGGAGATGCCCGCCTCGGCCAGCGCGTCGCGCGCGGCGATGGCGATCTGCACCTCCGATCCGGTCGCCAGCAGCGTCGCCGCACGCGGCGCGTCCGGCTCGCTGAGCACGTAGGCGCCGCGGGCGCACAGGTTCTCCTCGGTGTGCATCGCGCGCAGCGTCGGCAGGTTCTGCCGCGACAGCACCAGCACCGACGGCGCGGACGTCTCCGACAGCGCCTGCTCCCAGCACTCCGCCGCCTCCACCGCGTCGGCCGGGCGGAACACCAGCAGGTTCGGCATCGCGCGCAGGCTTGCCAGATGCTCGACCGGCTGGTGCGTCGGCCCGTCCTCGCCGAGGCCGATGCTGTCATGCGTCATCACGTAGATCACGCGCACGCCCATCAGCGCCGACAGCCGGATCGAGGCGCGGCAGTAGTCGGTGAACACGAAGAACGTGCCGCCGTACGGGATCAGCCCGCCGTGCAGCGCGATGCCGTTCATCGCCGCCGCCATGCCATGCTCGCGCACGCCGTAGTGCAGGTAGCGGCCGGAGAAATTGTCCGGCGTGATCGGCTTGGTGCTCGGCGTGATCGTGTTGTTCGAGCCGGTCAGGTCGGCCGAGCCGCCGACCAGCTCCGGGATCGCGGCCGTCAGCACCTTCAGCGCCGCCTCGCTCGACTTGCGCGTCGCCACCGCCGGCCGCTCGGCCGCCATCTTCGCCTTATGCGCCCGGAGCGCCGCGACCGCGGCCTCGGGGATTTCGCCCTTCAACGCCTGCATGAACGCCGCGCGCCGGTCGGCCAGCGCGTCATCGAGCCGGCTCTCCCACGCCGCGCGTACCTTCGCACCGCGCCGCCCGGCCTCGCGCCACGCGGTCAGGATCGGCGCCGGGATCTCGAACGGCGGATACGGCCAGCCGAGCTTCTCGCGCGCCCCCGCGACCTCGGCCGCACCCAGCGCCGAGCCGTGGCTCTCCTCTTTGCCCGCCTTGTGCGGCGCGCCGTAGCCGATGATCGTCTTGCACGCGATCAGTGACGGCCGCCCGTCCATGCGCGCCGCCTCGATCGCGCCGGTGATCGCCTCGGGATCGTGCCCGTCGATGCGCTGCGTGTGCCAGCCGTACGCGTCGAACCGCTCCAGCGCGTCGTCCGACAGCGCCAGCTCCGTCGGCCCGTCGATCGAAATGCCGTTGTCGTCGTAGAACACGATCAGCCGGCCGAGCTTCAGGTGCCCGGCCAACGACGCCGCCTCGTGGCTGATCCCCTCCATCAGGCAGCCGTCGCCGGCGAACACGTACGTCCAGTGATCCACCAGGTCCCGGCCGAATCTCGCCTCCAGCATCCGCTCGGCGATCGCCATGCCGACCGCGTTCGCGATGCCCTGACCGAGCGGACCCGTCGTGGTCTCGATCCCCGTCGCGTGGCCGTATTCCGGATGCCCCGCGGTGCGCGCGCCCAGCTGGCGGAAGCGCTTGATCTCCTCGATCGTCATGTCGGGGAAGCCGGTCAGGTACAGCAGCGCGTATTGCAGCATCGAGCCGTGACCGTTCGACAGGATGAAGCGGTCGCGGTCGGGCCACTTCGGTGCCCGCGGGTCGAAGTTCAGGTAGCGCGTCCACAGCACCGTCGCGATGTCGGCCATGCCCATCGGCATGCCCGGATGGCCGGAGTTCGCCTTCTCCACCGCATCCATCGCCAACGCCCGGATGGCGTTGGCCATGTCGGCATGCGTAACCGTGCTCGGTGCCATCTGCGTGTCCATCTTGCGTTTCCTTACAGCGAGCGGCGGCGGCGCTCGACGAGCGCCATGATCATCGGCGTCAGGATCAGCTGCATCGCCAGGTCGAGCTTGTTGCCCGGAATGACGATCGAGTTGGCGCGCGACATGAAGCTGTTGTGGATCATCGACACCAAATACTGGAAGTCGATGCCGCGCGGGTTCTTGAAGCGGATCACCACCATCGACTCGTCGGCGGTCGGGATCCAGCGGGCGACGAACGGGTTGGACGTGTCCACCGTCGGCACGCGCTGGAAGTTCACGTCGGTCTCGGTGAACTGCGGGCAGATGTAGCGGATGTAGTCCGGCATCCGCCGCAGGATCGTGTCGGTCACCGCCTCGGTCGTATAGCCCCGTGTGGCCTTGTCGCGATGGATCTTCTGGATCCATTCCAGGTTGATCACCGGCACCACGCCGATCTTCAGGTCGACGTAGCGCGGCAGGTTGACGTGCTCGGTCACCGCCGCGCCGTGCAGCCCCTCGTAGAACAGCACGTCGGTCGCCGGCGGCAGGTCGCGCCACGGCGTGAACGTGCCCGGCTTGCACCCGAATTTCTCCGCCTCGCGCTCGTCGTGCACGTAGTGCCGCGTCCGCCCGCCGCCGGTGCGGCTGTATTCCTCGAACGTCGACTCCAGCTCCTCCAGCAAATTCGCCTCGGGGCTGAAATGGCTGAAGTGGCGGTTGCCGCGGGCGTCCTCCTTGGCGACCTGCTCGCGCATCGCCAGGCGGTCGTAGCGATGGAACGCGTCGCCCTCGATGAAGGCCGCCGCGATCTGCTCGCGGTGGAAGATCCGCTCGAAGGTCTGCTTGACCGTCGACGTGCCCGCACCGGACGAGCCGGTGACGGCGATGATCGGATGGCGCAAGGACATCGCTGTCTCCCCTAGCCCCGGAACAGGCCGCGCTTGCCGAACAGCGGCGAGCGCTCGCCCAGCGTGAACGCGCCGGTGACATACCGCTTGACCCGCTCGACCTTGTCCTGCGAGCCGAACACCAGCGGCGTGCGCTGGTGCAGCGCGGCCGGCACGATGTCCAGGATGCGCTCCGCCCCGTTGGTCGCCGCACCGCCCGCCTGCTCGACGCAGAAGGCGATCGGGTTCGCCTCGTAGATCAGCCGCAGCCGCCCGTTCTGCATGCCCGTCCGCCGGTCGCCGGGATACAGATACACGCCGCCGCGCAACAGGATGCGGTACGCCTCGGCGACCGCGCAGGCGAACCACCGCATGTTGAAGTCCGCACCGCGCGGCCCGTCCGCGCCGGCGATGCAGTCGTCGACATAGGCGCGGATCGCGAGATCCCAGTGCCGGTAGTTCGACGAATTGATCGAGAACTCGGTGTTCCCTTGCGGCAGCTTCACACGCGCCGCCGTCAGCATGAACTCGCCGCTCCGACGGTCGAGCGTGAAGATGTCGGTGCCCAGCCCCACCGTCAGCACCAGCGTGGTCTGCGGACCGTGCACCGTGAAGCCGGCGGCGAGCTGCGCGCTGCCGGGCTGCAGGAACGTGTTGATCAGACTTGGCCCCTTCGCCGGCAGGATGGCGAAGATCGAGCCGACCGCGGCGTTGACATCGGTGTTGCTCGATCCGTCGAGCGGATCGATCGCCACCGCCAGCGGCGCGCCGCGCGCCACCAGCACCGGCTCGTCCGCCTCCTCCGACGCCATCGCCGCCACCCCGGGCGTGCGCGCGAGCACGTCGTGGAACAGCCCGTGGGCGCGCATGTCGACGACCTTCTGCACGTCGCCGTCGAAGTTGCGGCCGACGATCTCCTCCATCTGCCCGGCCAACGCGCCGAGCCCGACCAAATCGCCGAGCTGACGGGCGCCGTCGGCGATGGCGTTGACCACCTCGGCGACGGCGCGACAGGTCGCATCGTCGCCGGCCCAGGTCTCCAGATGTGTGCGCAGGCTGGTCGGCACTCGCTTCTCCCGGCCCCGCAGGGGCCCATTGGAACGGCCCCGCAATCGTTGTCGTATGACTGGAAGTCAACCTGACAGCGCTTGCGTCCAAAGCAAACCTTAATTTACTTTGCCGGGGTGACAGAAAAACTGAAAGCGGCCGCCCGCCGCCTGACGCTCAAGCAGCTGCGCAGCCTCAGCGCCGTCGCCCGGACCGGCACGCTGAGCGCCGCCGCCCGCGAACTCGGCGTCACCCCGCCCGCCATCGCCCTGCAATTGCAGCTCATCGAGGAAACCCTCGGCCTGCCCCTGCTCGAGCGCACCAAGGGCGTCACGAAGCCCACCGAGGCCGGCGAGGAGGTGATCGCAGCCACCGCCCGGATCGAGGCCGAGCTGCTCGGCTGCCTCGAAGCGGTGCGCGCCCTGCGTGGCATCGATCGCGGGCGCGTCACCGTGGGCGTGGTCAGCACGGCCAAGTATTTCGCCCCCCGCGCACTCGCCGCCTTCAACCGCGCCCACCCGCATGTCTCGTTGAGCGTCAAGCTCGGCAATCGCGAGGACATCATCGCCGGCCTCGAGAGCTTCGAGTTCGACCTCGCCCTGATGGGCCGCCCGCCGGGCGAGGGGGAAGCGGAGGACGGCCAGTACGAGCGCGAAGTGATCGGCGACCACCCGCACGTCATCATCGCCGCACCCACCCATCCCCTGGCCGGACGCGCCGCCGTGACGCTGTCGGCGCTGCGCGGCGAGACGTTCATGCTGCGCGAACTAGGCTCCGGCACACGTCTGCTGATGCAGCGCCTGTTCGGCGCCGACATGCCGCCGGCGGGCATCGAGATGGGCAGCAACGAAACCATCAAGCAGGCGGTCATGGCCGGCATGGGGATCGCGCTGCTCTCCGCCCACACGATCGCCGCCGAGCTGGAGGCCAGGCGCCTGACCATCCTTGCCGTCGAGGGTTTGCCGATCGTGCGCCAGTGGTTCGTCGTCAAGCGCCGCGAGAAGCGCCTGCTGCCGGCCGCACGCGCCTTGTGGGATCATCTGGCAAAGGAGGGCGGCACGTTCCTGCCGCAACTGCCGCCCGCGCCGCGCCCGGGCGCCGCACGCACGCCGCGCAACGCCGGCAACCACCGCGCGCGCGCCGCATGACCGCGCCGCTCGACTGCCAGCGCCACCTGTTCGAGTTGCCCGACGACGTCGCCTATTTCGACGCCGCCGCCTGGTCGCCGCTGCCCCGCGCGGTGCGCGCCGCCGGCGAGGCCGGCGTCCTGTCGAAGGCGCGTCCCTGGGAGCACGACCGCGACGACGACACGGCCTGGGCCGAGCGCGCCCGCGCGGCGGCCGCGCGCATGATCGGCGCCGCGCCGTCCGACATCGCCGTGGTGGGTGCGGTCAGCCACGCCATCGCCACCGCCGCGAACAACCTCGCCCTGGCCCCCGGCTCGCGCATCCTGCGCGTCGAGCACGAATTCCCGTCGCAATCGCTGATCTGGGACCGCATCGCCGCCGAGCGCGGCCTGATGCTGGACGTCGTGCCGCGCCCGGACGACGGCGACTGGACGGCCGCACTCCTGGCGGCGATCGCGCGCCCCGGCCCGCCGCTCGCCCTCGCCGCGCTGACGCCGCTGCACCGGTCGGACGGCGCGGTCATCGACCTCGACCGGCTTGCGCCCGCGGTGCGAGCTTCCGGCGCGGCGCTGGTGATCGACGCCACGCAGGCGGTCGGCGCGATGCAAGTCGACGTCGCGCGCTGGCAGCCGGATTTCCTCGCTTTCCCGACCTACAAATGGGTGCTCGGGCCGTATTCGGTGGCGTTCCTGTATGCCGCGCCGCATCGCCAGCAGGGCGCGCCGCTCGAATACACCTGGATCAACCACCCGGATCGAAAACCCGCGGCGGGTGCCGCCCGCTACGACCGCGGCGAGCGCGACGATCCCGCCGGCATGCGCATGGCCGCGACGGGTTTGGAGCTGGTCGCCGGATGGAATGCGGCCGCCGTCGCCGCGCGCCTGCGCACGCTCACCGATGCGATCGCGGACGGCGCGCAACGCCTGGGCATTGCCGTCCTGCCGCCGCCGCTGCGCGCGCCGAACATCATCGGCCTGCGCCTTCCCGGCGGCATGCCGCCGGGCTTGATCGCGCACCTGAAACAGGATCGCGTGTTCGCCAGCGACCGCCTCGGCGTCCTGCGCGTCAGCCCGCATGTCTGGACAACCGACGCCGACATCGACCGCCTGTTGCGCGCCCTCGCCGGCCGGCTGCGCTGAAAACGCCCCGATCCCGTCATTGCGAGGAGCGGAGCGACGAAGCAATCCAGGGCCGCGCGACAGGCGTCCGTCACGTCGCTCGGGGTTGCTTCGCTACGTTCGCAATGCGAAGCGCGTTTATCCCTCGGCTGCGATGGCGGCGAGCAGCTTGTGCAGGGGAAGCACCATCAACGGCGGCTGCGCGTCGGGCACGAGTTTGAATCGAAAGCGGGCGTAAAAGCCTTGCACTTCTGCATCGATAGGGTGCGTGGCAACGGCACGGAATCCCACCTCCGCGGACAGCCGAGCCAGGCGGCGAAGCGCGTCGGACAGCAGCCGTTCGCCCAGCCCCGTCCCGCGGTGCCGGCTACCCACGGCGAGCTGCGCAATCAGCATCATGGGCACCGGATCCGGCGCGTTGCGCCGCAAGTCGCCGGGCAGATCGCTCCGGCGTGCTGCCGCAGTGCAGATCGCGTAGAACCCGGCGATCTCTCCATTGATGACACAGACGTAGGTCCTGGAATCGCCGCTCCTTTGGTTCCGCAGGGCGGAGCTGCGCAACCAGTTGTCCAGGCTCGGCTCGCCACACTCGAAGTACTGCAAATTGTGCGTAGAATTCAGTAGTTCGACTAAGATACCGCCGGCCACAGTTACTCCTTTCGTCGACTTAGGTTCAGCAAGGCAACCAACTCCTCATCAGGCTCATCGTTGGATGTGTTATCGAGCAAGTCCATCAGCATATTCCATCCATCATCGGTGCTGATTTCGAATACTCGTGCAGAAACGAGCGCTTCTTCGGCCGCTCTTACCGCACTGGAAACCAAGAACTCTGTGAGAGTCGTGTGTCGGATTTGAGCAGCTTGGCTTAACAGTGACTTGGTACTGGGCGTCAGTCGTACCTCTAGCCTTTCAACTTTTGATTCCCGGTCCTTCGTGAACGCCATAAATTCTTCCTCCGCGATTCTTTCTTGAACCGCCTAATTCAGCTGATAATCCACACTACCGTACGGCTAACGTCCGGACAAGGGTATTTTCCGGCGATTGTCCGTACACATAATCGGCTAATGACGTAGTGCGCGCTCCTTCCAGCGAAACCCTGCGATCGGGGAGCTCACGTCGAAGTCTGCACTGCTGGGCCAGCCTCCCTCACAGCCCGAACCGCCGCTTACGCAACTGAAACGTCCGGATCGCCCGCAGAAAGTCGGTCTTGCGAAACGCCGGCCAGTGCACGTCGCTGAAGTAGAACTCGCTGTGCGCGCTCTGCCACAGCATGAACCCGGACAGCCGCACTTCCCCACTCGTCCGGATGATCAGGTCAGGGTCCGGCAGGCCGGCCGTGTACAGATACCGCCCCACCGCCTCGGGCGTCAGCCCCGCCACCACCTCCGGCAGGCTCATCCCCTCGCGCGCGTTGTCGGCCAGCAACGCGCGGACGGAGTCGACGATTTCCTCGCGCCCGCCATAGGCCACGGCGATATTCAACACCATGCCGTCATGCGTCGACGTGGCGGTCTCGGCCGCACGGATCGCCGCCCGCGCCGCCTCGGGAACGAGATCGAGCTTGCCGATCGCACGCACGCGGATGCGCTCGCGGTGGACGCGCGGGTCGCTCGCCAGCGCGGTCATCTTGGCCTGGAGTGCGGCGAAGATGCCGGACACCTCCGCGGTCGGCCGCCGCAGGTTCTCCGGCGAGGCGACCCACAGCGTCACCGTCGGGATTTCCAGCTCGCCGCACCACGCCAGCACGTCGTCGAGCTTGCGCGCGCCGATGCCGTACACTTCGCGCGGATCGGTGATGCCGATACTGCGGGCGAAGCGGCGGTTGCCGTCGAGGATGATGCCGACATGGCGCGGCAGCGGATTGGCGCGAACCGTCGCCAGGATCTGCGCCTCGTACAGCCGGTACAGCGGGCGCAGAACGAACGGCGGAAGCCCGAGGCGTCGCGCTCGCCTCGACAGAGGCGCGGGAATCGGGGTCGCCGACGCAGTGGTCACGGTCCTGCCTGGATGTGCTGTGAGCCGCCTTCGGCCCGGGGTCAGGCGTGGTAGCGCGGACCGCCGCGGCCGGTCGAGGGCGGCATTGTTCCCGGCCGGCGAGTCCCGCGCCCTGTCGATACGAGACCGCGCCGGAATAAAACCCTTGCCAAGCGGAGAATGCGGTCCTATTATCGTGGTCGGTTTGAACGCCCGGCCACGAAAGGGGGGCACGATGTTCGATTTCCTGCCGCCCCTGCTTCGGCGGCTCTACCAAAGCTTCCGCGTCCCGTACGCCCGGGGCACCCGCGTACGTGCCGCGTCCGAGCCGGAGCCCGAGATCGCCGCGTCCATGCGCGAGCGCATGTTCAGGGTCGAGATCATCCAGGACGCCTTCTGCGAACGCCGGCCCAGGCCCGAGCGGCTGTTCCGCAAGCCGACGGGGCATCGCGACCTCTATTCCTGGTGCGATCGGGAGGCCTCCCGCTACCCCACCACACGGCACCGCTGCGCCCACTGCACCGACGCTCGCGACCTCTACCGCCGCGCCAACGCAGGCGACTGGCAGGCCGAATGCCGCCTGCACCGGCTGGCCACCCGCGCCTCGATGCGCCTGCTCGCCCTGCGCCGCGCCTGGGCCGAAACCCGCCGCCGCCAGCGCGCCGCGAGGACCCCCGAGCCGGGGCCGCCGCCGGTGATCTGGATCATGCTCGGCTGGAAGCGCTGGCGCGACCGACGCCGCGAATACCCTCCCGCAACCGAGCGCTGGTTCATCGTCGAGCGCAGCGCGGCCGAGACCAAGCTCGTCCGCGCCCACACCTGCACGCTGCAGCGCATGGCCCAGCGCAGCCGCGCCCGCGCGCGCGACCGCGAACTGGCGCGAGAACGCGAGGTCGTAGGGTGGACAAGCGAAGCGCAGTCCACCGTCCCGCCGACGGAACAAGCGGCGGACGGCGCTCCGCTGCGTCCGTCCTGCGCCGGCGGCGATCCGGCTCCCGGCGAGAAGGTCAAGAACGCAACCACGTCCCCGTCATCGCGAGGCGCGCAGCGCCGTGGCGATCCAGGGCAACGTGACAAACGTCCGTCGCGCGGCCCTGGATCGCCACGCCGCCAAGAGGCGGCTCGCGATGACGGTGTCCATGCGGCCGCACTACGTGAGCCGCCGGCGGAAGCCGCGGCTCAGCCCGACGCACCCGCCATCGCGCCGGCGCCGGAACAAGCGCCGCCCGCGCCGCGCATCTCGCAGCTTCCCTACCCGCCCGGCGGCGGTCCCACCATCATCAAGATCGGCGCCGCCCGGCCGACGATCCCGCCCCCGCGCGCCGGGGGTCGCGCCGCCCCGGCTGAAACCGCCCTACGCCGCGCGCTTCAGGCTCAGCTGCGACCAGATCGCGCTTAGGCTGTCGACCAGATGGTCGATGTCGGCGTCGGTGTGCAGCGGGCCGGGGGTGATGCGCAGGCGCTCGGTGCCGCGCGGCACGGTCGGGTAGTTGATCGGCTGCACGTAGATCGCATAGCGGTCCAGCAGCCAGTCGCTGATCTGCTTGCACAGCACCGCATCGCCGACCATCACCGGCACGATGTGGCTCGGGTTCGGCAAATGCGGGATGCCGGCGGCGGTCAGCCGCCCGCGCACCTTCGCCACGCGGTCCTTCTGTGCATCGCGCTCGGCACTGCTTGCCTTCAGGTGCTTGATCGCGGCGCGCGCGCCGGCCGCCACCACCGGGGGCAAGGAGGTCGTGAAGATGAAGCCGGACGCATAGCTGCGCACGAAGTCGCACAGGCTGGCGGACGCCGCGATGTAGCCGCCCACCACCCCGAACGCCTTGCCCAAGGTGCCCTCGATCACCGTCAGCCGGTGGCTCAACCCCTCGCGGTCGGCGATGCCGCCGCCGCGCGGGCCGTACATGCCCACCGCGTGCACCTCGTCCAGATACGTCATCGCGCCGTACTCGTCGGCCACGTCGCACAGCTCGGCGATCGGCGCGATGTCGCCGTCCATCGAATAGACGCTCTCGAACGCAACCAGCTTCGGGATCGACGGATCGGCCGCCGCCAGCTTTCGCGACAGGTCCTCGGGATCGTTGTGCGCGAACACCTCGCAGCGCACGCGCGAATGCCGGATGCCCTCGATCATCGAGGCGTGGTTCAGCGCATCCGAAAAGATCACGCAGCCCGGCATGCGGCTGGCGAGCGTGGACAGGCTCGCCCAGTTCGACACGTAGCCCGAGGTGAACAGCAGCGCGGCCTCCTTGCCGTGCAGGTCGGCAAGCTCCTGCTCCAGCAGCACGTGGTAGTGGTTCGTGCCGGAGATGTTGCGCGTGCCGCCCGCGCCCGCGCCGCACTTGTCCAGCGCGTCGTGCATCGCCGTCAGCACGTCCCGGTGCTGGCCCATGCCGAGGTAGTCGTTGGAGCACCACACCGTCACCTGCTGCGTGCCGCGCGGCCGGTGGTGGGTGGCCCGGGGGAATTCGCCTACCTGGCGCTCCAGGTCGGCGAAGACGCGATAGCGACCCTCGCGTCGCAGCGCATCGAGCTGGCTGCGGAAAAAGGCCTCATAGTTCATCGCCGCCTCCGTTCCCATCGGGCCCCCCATAGGCCCATTGGCGGGCTCCCGCCCGCATTGATCCTAGTCACCCGCCACAGCCAATACTGTGGGCGAGGCCGGCACAGGCAAGTGCGTCAGCGCCGGCCCCTTGGGCAAGCTTTTTGGCAGTCCCCACCGCCACAGCCGGGCGGGATGCAGGGGCAGCATCAGGAACCAGTGCTCCAGGATGGCGAGCCCCATAAGCGATCCGGTCAGGACATAGGACGCCTCTATCGCGCTGCCCGCCGGCGACCGGACGATCTGGATGCACATGAACACCCAGCATGTCGTCGACAGCGTCACCGAGACCGGAAACAGCGGGTTCATCGGCGCCCGCCGGATGAAGGTCTTCAGCCACGCCATGTGCGGCGGCAGGAACTCCTCGTCGATGTTCCGCACGCCCAGGAACACGTTCAGCCGCGCGCTCTGGTGCATCCAGGTCAGCAGCAGGAAGGTCCACAGCGCGACTTTGTTCGGCTGCCCCCAGGTCAGCGCGCCGACCGCCAGCCCCAGCACGACGATCGCTATCTCGTGATACAGACTCGCCGCCAGCGCATGGCCGAAATGCTTCCAACCGGTACATCCCGGGTGGCAGCGCCCGGACTTCAGGCCGGTCACCGCGCCCGTATAGAAGCTCAGCTCCAGCCAGCCCCAGGCCAGCAGGGACGCGGTGAAGGCGGCATAGACGCCCGGCAAGCCCGCCGATCCCGCGGTGGCGCCGATCGTGTACAGCGCCCCGGCCAGCACGACCGTCGCCACCGTCAGGCTGGCTCTGAAGGTGCCCGGGTTGCGATTGTCGAGGAAAATGATCGCCCCGGTGCTGAACCACCACACGAACACCGCATACAGCCCGGCGAGGACGATCCCGGTCATGCGCCGCTACCAGGCCGGCGAGAGCCGGATCTGCGCCGGCAGCTCGTGGTGCTTGGCCTTCATGAAGAACAGCCGGGCGAACGCCGCCCCCGCCGCGAGCTGCAGCCCGGTCCGCCGCACCCGCCCGACGACGCCGCCGCGGGCCTTCGCCTCGGCAAGCTTGTCGTTGATCACCCGCAGCCGCTCGAGCCCGGCGCGGAAGGCCGGGTTGTCGATGTCGATCTCCACCGGGAACACCTGCCGCGCGATGTCAGACGTGATGCGGAACACCCTGAAGTCGTAGTCGTCCGGATCGAGCCCGAGGGCTGCGTGGAAGGCCGGGCGCATGTGGTCGCGCACGTACATCGTGGCGAACACCGCCAGCAGGAAGAAGCGCACCCACAGCTTGTTGACACCCGACAGCAGCTTGGGGTTGGCGCGCATCAGCAGCGCGAACGCCTCGCCGTGGCGGAACTCGTCGTTGCACCACTCGCGGAACCACAGGAAGATCGGGTGGATGCGCAGCTCCGGATGCCGCTCCAGGTGGCGGTAGATCGTGATGTAGCGCGCGTAGCCGATCTTCTCGGACAGGTAGGTCGCGTAGAAGATGAACTTCGGCCTGAAGTAGGTGTACTGCTTCGCCTTCGTCAGGAAGCCCAGGTCCACGCCGACGCCGAAATCCTTCAGCGTGTCGTTGATGAACCCGGCATGGCGGCTCTCGTCGCGGCTCATGAAGGCGAACAGATCGCGCATGTCCGGGTTCTTCATGCGCTTGCGGATCTCCGCGTACAGCACGCAGCCGGAGAACTCGGCGGTGACGGAGCTGACCAGGAACTCGATGAACTCCTTGCGCAGCTCGGGCGACATGAAGCTGAAGTCCGCGTCGAACAGCTCGTTGCGGATGAAATGGCCCTTGTTCGGGTCGCTGCGCATCTCGGCGATCAGCGCGTCCCACTCGGCGCGCACGGAGCTGACCTCCAGCCTGTCCATCGCCGCGTAGTCGGTGGTGTAGAAGCGCGGGCTGAGGACGGTGTCCTCCTGCGCCAGCTTGGTGGTCTCGCTGATCGGACGCTTCGGCACGACGGACGGGGCGATGTCGTACATGGGTTTGTCCTACTCCTTCGGCTGGAAGCCGACCTCGTACAGATCGGTGATCTCGAGCATGCCTTCGACATAGGCGCGCAGCCGTCCGAACGGTCCGGCGCGCAGCACGGTGGCGCGTGCCTGCATCGTCAACCGCTCGCCGAACGCGACGCCTGATGGCGCGCCGTGCACGATCACCCGGTCGCCGGGCCGGATGTCGATCTCCGGGATCGCATGCGCGGCGAGGAACTCGGGTGTCTGTTCGATCTCGACGGTGCAAGGCACCTCGATGCTGCGCGCGCCGATCATTTCGTGGCCTCCGCTTGTGCTGTTCGGGGCGGCGTCGGCAGGAACCGGGCGAATGCGTCGATCTGGTTCTGTCCGAACGCCTCCAGCTCGACATGACGGCCGTCGGCTTCGTCATCCAGCGTCAGCCGCCCGTCGCTCCACTTCGTCAACAGAAACGGCTTGCCGCGGCCCTCGCCTTCGCGACGTCGCTCGGTCGCGAGACCGCGCAGGCTGGCGCGGATGAACCCGTTGGTCGCCACCGGCAGGATGGCGATCTGCGCGCCGGTCGTCGCATCGCGCACCAGCACGCTGCCGTCGGCCCTGTCGTCGAACAGCAGCGCCCGCGTCGCCACCGCATGTCCGCCCGTGATCGCGGTGTCGGCGGCTCCCGTGCCGTCCAGCCTCGCCATCCCGGCAACGACGATGGTGAACAGCATCAACGCCCCCGCCGCAATCAGGATCGGTTTCGGGACGCGGATGTCGTCGAGGTGATACGCGTCGCTCATCGCTTCACGCCGCCACCGCATGCGCCGGCACGCGAACGTCGCTCGGCGCGGGCCGCATCGCCGGCGCGGCCTGATCGCCCGCGGTCGCCACCAGCGCGTCGGCCAGCAGACGCGCGACCGTCTCGGGTGCCGCGATCCCGCGCAGCATCGGCTGCGCCGGCGAGAAGTACCACGGCCGCACATGCGGCCACAGCGCAAGATAGGCGAGGCGATCCTGCGTGCCGAGTTGCAACGGCATGTCGCCGGTCCCGTCGGCATACACGCGCAGTCCTGCCGACTCCACATGCCGCAGCGGGATGTTCACCCACTTCGGCAGCGCGACGCCGCAGCGCATGATCAGCCGGCGGTTCGTCAGCACGTATATCGTCGTGCGGCCGGAGAGATACGCGTACGCCGTCAGCAGCCCCGTGGCCGCGACGCCAAGCCCCATGATGATGCCGACCGCACCGAGTGCGTGCTCGACCCGCGCGCCGCCTGACAGCAATCCCGCCGCCCGCACCACGGCCAACGCCCCGAAATACAGCGTCAGGGTCCGCACATGCATCACGCGTCGGGCGATCGCGCGCCACGTCGGCTGGCCTTCCCACAGCACGGCCTCGCCGTGCGGCAGATCGGCCGGCAGGTCGAAACGTGATCCCCCGCTCATATCAGCGGCTCGCTGCTCTGCGGCGTCGCCCACATGTTGCCGGCCGAGAAGTAGGCGCTGATCTTGTCCTCTTCGGTCAGGCTGATCTGATCGCGACGGGCGGTCACCGGCACGTTCGCGAACTGCTCGGCCGTGATCGACTGCGCCGACACGATGCCGTTGTCGACCACCGCATAATAGATCGGCAGCAGCACGCGGCGGCCACCCGCACCCGGCAGCGTCTGCACCTCGAGATAGCGGATCTGCGGTTCGGTCAGGTCGACCCACACAT
>Ga0209656_10000324_pt1 | contig 32016 bp, 23 predicted proteins | sample BogFormECP12_OM2_FD_188239 | JGI IMG/M metagenome (GOLD analysis project Ga0209656, IMG submission 188239) | Bog forest soil microbial communities from Calvert Island, British Columbia, Canada - ECP12_OM2 (SPAdes) (version 2) | ecosystem: Environmental > Aquatic > Freshwater > Wetlands > Bog ...
CAGGTCCATCGTCGCCGCGGCTCCGAACATCAGTGTGCCGATCTCGACTGAGCGGATTCCGCCTTCGAGGTAGAGTTCATTGGCCAGCGCAACGCCCGGAAAACGCTCCGGCGGAACGTGCGGCAGGAAGGCACGCGAATCGATGTAGATGGCGTGGCCTCCCGGCGGTTGCACAATCGGCACGCCATGCTCCGCGATGTGATTGCCGAGATAGGCGGTTGAGGCGATGCGGTATTCGAGATAGTCCTCGTGAAGAGCCTCCTGCACGCCGACTGCAATGGCTTCGAGATCGCGCCCTGCGAGACCGCCATAGGTCGGATAGCCTTCGGTCAGGATCAGCAGATTCTTCTCCTGCTGCGCGAGGATGTCGTTATTCGTGCACAGGAAGCCACCGATGTTGGCCATTCCGTCTTTCTTGGCGGACATGGTGCAGCCGTCGCCATAGCCAAACATTTCTTGCGCGATCTCTTTCGGTGTTTTCGCTTCGTAGCCGCGTTCGCGCGTCTTGATGAAGTAAGCATTCTCAGCGAAGCGGCAGGCGTCGAAGTAGAGCGGGATGCGGTGCGTCCGGCAAATCGCGCTGACCGCTTTCACATTTTCCATCGACACTGGCTGTCCGCCGCCGGAGTTGTTGGTCACCGTCAGCATGACCAGCGGGACGCGCTCGCGCCCCACACTTTGGATCAAGTGTTCGAGCGCCACGACATCCATGTTGCCCTTGAAGGGATGCTTCAAGCTCGGCTGGCGTCCTTCCGCGATCACCAGGTCTCGAGCCTCGGCACCGACGAATTCCACGTTGGCGCGGGTGGTATCGAAATGCGTGTTGTTGGGGACGACATCGCCTTTCTTGCACATCACGCTGAACAGAATGCGCTCGGCGGCGCGACCCTGATGAGTGGGAATGACGTGTTTGTAGCCAAAGATATCCTGCACCGAATCGCGAAAGCGATCGAAGCTGCGGCTGCCGGCGTAGCTCTCGTCGCCTTCCATGATTGCGGCCCACTGATGCGTGGACATGGCGCCGGTTCCGGAATCGGTGAGGAGATCGATGAGAACGTCATCGGCGGGAAGAAGAAACAGGTTGTAAAACGCAGCCCGCAGCCATTGCTCGCGCTGCGGGCGGGTGGTCCAGTGAATCGGCTCGACGCTCTTGATGCGAAAAGGCTCGACAATGGTGCGGGTCATGGCGGCTCTCACCCTACTCTGAATATTGAGTGGATCAAAACCGCGCAAGCGGCAGATCTCTCTTCCCAGATGTTACGCCTCCTGCGTCTCCGGTGGTGTGCTCTGGATCACAGGAGTTGGGGCTGGTGCAGCCACCGGAGCCGGCGCGAAGGGCTGGACCGCAATCGGTTCCACCATATTATGCAGGTAATAGCTGACGACAACGCCCCGCTGCCAGAAGCGCGGAATCAGAAGGAAGAGCAAGATCAACTGGCTCACGACAACCGCTCCGACAATGTTGTCCGGAGGTACAGACTTCATCCACACCCAGAGTCCTGCCACCAATATGATCGCCGCTACGATCGTAGTCACGAGATAACTTCCAAGCAGCCGGCCCAGACTCCGCCACATATGCCGGAAGCCCGAGCCAATTGATTTTCGTACCGCCCGCTGATCGCTGAGTACAACGTCAGTCTGCGCCAGGTCAAACCAGATGCGCAGTGCCGTCATGACGAGAAAAATCACCACCAGGCCAGCGAACTGTACTTCGGGAAGAAGCAACTCGTTGGTGCTCTCCGCGGCCTTTCTCTCCAGCACGCCATGCAGTCCGAACAGCGCTGCGGCCACCGCTCCCATCACGATGCCCGCCACGATCATGAGCCGGATGAAGCGCCACAAGTTCCGTCCACAGGCGCGAAAAAAATCCTCTCGCGGCAAGCGATACGTCGAGGCATAACCCTGAAGCACTCCCGGCAGGAAGAGGGCAGTCATCAGTAGAAAGAAGAATGCGAAATGCATCGCAGGCGCCGCCGAAGTGATCTTCGGACCAAACTCCGGCCGCGAAAACGTCTCCATGAGTACGCCTAAATCGAAACCGTTCACCAGTCGATTCGCGTGCAGGCTGTGATCCAGGATCTGGTGGACCTGATTATTGAATGCTCCCGCGCCAAACCACGCCAGCAGAACATTCAGAATATAAAACCAGAAAATATAGCGCTTATTGCGCATTACCCTGCTCCAGCCGCTGCTGAGCAGACCTTCGTTTTCGTTCATGAATTCGCGTCCTCGATCTAGCCTAAACCGCCCACCACGCCAGCGCCTGTGCTACCCACTGTGTGACAAACATCCAGTAATTTTCCAATTTGCGCGCCGGCTTCGGATTGGCTTCTTCCGTGTAGCTGTTATTGAAGTCAGTGCGGTCGATCTGGATCTTGTGGTCCGGATCAATCTCCGCCGACTCTACCTTGGCTTTCTTCTCGTACGTAAACCTGGTCCAACGGCTCACGCCGTCCCAGTGCTCGCGAACTTTCTCGCCGTCGTCGAAGTTAATTTCCACGTCCACCGGCATAACGAAATCTTCCTTGCGCTGCAGCCAGACGTAAGAGCGATAGACAGTATTCTTGTCCTCTTTCTGGAAGGCGCTCTTTTTCTGTTCGTACCAGTTCACGGGGTAAGACTCCACCCGCAACACTTTGTAATCCATCACCGGCGAACCGTAGATGGCCTGATCGAAGTACCATTTCAAATCTTTGCCAGAAACCTCCTGGATCGTATTCAGGAAATCTTCTTTGGTGGGGTGGGTGAAACGGTACTTCATGAAGTAAGTGCGCATGGCCTTGGCCATGGTGTCTTCGCCGATGATGCTTTCGAGTGTCAGTAATACGCTCGCCGTCTTGCCATAAGTAATTCCGCCGTAGGAGTTAAAGCTGTAGTAGTCGTAGGCTTTTTCTGCGATGGGATCGAGATCGGCCACACCGATGTAGCCCAGCCGTTGCTCTTCCCGCTCACCCATGGTGACGCCGGCAAGATTCATGATCGAGGTCTTCTTGCCGAGTATGGAATCAAGCACCTTTACTTCCGTGTAACTGTTGATGCCTTCATCCATCCAGGCATCTTCGAATTCGTTGGTCGCTACCATGCCATACCAGTACTGGTGCCCGAACTCGTGCTCGACCACCAGCTCCAGCTCGTAAAAACCTTTAGGAGCGAACCAACTCGTTTCGCCGGTAATGAATGTGGGGTATTCCATCCCGCCCGCTGCCGAATCCGGTTCGGGATCAACTAGTGTGATCGTCTTATAAGGATAGGGACCGTACCAGCTCTCAAAGTGCTCCAGCGATTCCCGCAGAATCCTTTCGTGGCGCTCGACCTGGTTCCAATGCGCGGGCTGCATCAGGATACGCATTTGTACGGGCCCCATTTGCCCCTGGAATACGCCGTCTTCCTTCACCTTGTAGCGCGGGCTCGCGGTCCAGGCAAAATCGTGAATGTCGTCGCCGTGGTAAGTGACAGTCTTCGTGTTGTCGGCATTAATTACTTCGCCGATCTTCACACCGCTCGCCCCGACTACTTCGAACTGCGGCAGCGTCAGTTTGACGTCGTATACCCCAAAGTCGGCGAAGAATTCCGTGAAGGCATGATACTGGTGGCAGTTCCAGGCTCCGTGCCAGAACACACCAACCTTCGGGAACCATTGCCCGCCCAGCACGAAATCGCGCTTCCATCCCGACCGAGCCTGAGTCTCGGGAAAATTCGTTTGAAACGCAATCTTGAACTGCACGTAGCTGCCCGGAGCAATAGCCTTGGGCAGATGGACATCCACGACGGTTTTATCGTCTTTGTTTCCGTCGTCGGGCTGAATGTATTGCACTTGCGAAGTGAGATCGCCCTGTCCTACTACTTCGAGGCTCTTGATTTCTTCCGACCCATATTCCTTGGCCTCCCACTTCTCATAGCTGACGTCCCGGCTACCAGCTATTTTCGCTTCGCGAATCCAAGTTGAGTTCGGCTGAAAGGCATTTTGGTAGAGGTGAAAGGGAAAATGGTCGAGGGCCTGGCCCGTCAAATTGTGATAGGTAAGCACTTCGGTTGCATCGACGATATGCTTCGCGGCGTCGTACTTGGCGTCGATCTCGTAATTTACCACCCGCTCCGACATGGGCTTTGGCGAATTGATGGCCAGCGTGCTATCGGGAATCGCGAGCATCCCGGAGTTGTTCGAGGCCGCGGCCACAGCAGCGGACTTCGACGCAGGGGCCGCTACGGTCTGCGGAGATGCTGCGTTTGCGCCGTGTTCCTTCACCAGCACGGAAATTATGACTACCGACACTACGGGGAAAAACAGAATCATCCACCGGATCTTCATGAAAACCCCTGTCTTCGCTGTGGGAAGGAATCATACCGCAGGTAGTCAGGCAGCGTCACCCCGCCATGGCATTGAGCTCCGGCGCACTATTCCGGATCAGGCGAGCTTATGGGAGCCGCCGTAGTTCCGTGGTTCACGAATTTCATGAAGTTCGATTCTGCCAGGCGGGAGGGATGCACTTCGCCGCTCAGTCCGAAGAAGCGGCAGAAGCTCATGATCAGTGGGCGCCAGCGCAGCGGATCTATATGCGGACGGGGGCCGCCGTCCGCCAGAAGCGTTTCGTCGACGTGAAGCTTCATGATATGGACCTCAAACATATTCGCGCTCACATTCTTGCCGAATGGACGGAACTCGTGCACGACGCCCTCCATCTGAACTGGGCACTCGGCCACGCGCGGCGGCGCAACGCACAATGACTTCACCGCAGTAAGGCCGGAAACGCCGAATTTATCCGGCTCATGGCGATAGCCCCACTCGCGCTTCTTATCGGGCACCGGATTCTTCCCGGTGGTGAGGGCCAGGCGATCGACGTGGGTCACCAGATCTTCCGACGGCAGGTTGATCACGCACTCTCGGGTGCGGATCAGATTATCGGAGGTCTGGCCCATTTGTCCGAGGCCAAGCATGCAGCTCCAGCCCAGCCACCACGCCGATGACATTGGCGCAAGGTTCGGCGTGCCGTCTGGATTTACGGTGCTAATCAGCGCTACAGGCGTGCCGAAATAAAGAATGGTCGGTTCAATCGTCTTGTGCATGAGTTGACGGTAACGGTTCGCGCGTGAAGCGAACTATCCGCTTCTTGCGGCTGAATCAAAGTCCCAGTCGACCAAGAAGGTCGCGCTTGCGCTTCCACCGCCTCGACGACGATACTGGGAGTTCACACTAAAACGATTGATGACTATGAAAACGACTCTTTCATTCTCCACGCCCGCTGAACTCGAAACCGAATCTCTCGTCGCCATTGCGCTGGATCACTCGGAAAAGGATGCCGCGGGTAACAAGCAGCCGGAATCGGCCAAGAAAGAAAAACCGCAACTCAAACTCGCCACTAGCGACGCGGCCGTGCAGTCCGTAGCCGCTGAGCTGCTGGCGAGCGGCGAAGTGAGCGGGAAACCCTTCGAAGTCAATTTGCTGCACAAACCCTCCGGACTTCAGGCAAAACGCCTGTTGCTAATCAGCGGGGGCCCGGCCAAAAACTTTTCCAGCTATGATCTACGGCGCATCGCTGGAACTGCCGTGCGTACGCTCAAAGGGCGCGGAATCCGCAGCTTCGCCTTCATTGCCCCGCCGAGCATTCCGGCGGAAGAAGCGGTGCGAGCCATCGTCGAAGGCGCGCTCGTGGGAAACTTCGATCCCGACTATTACCGGAGCGACCGCAAAGATCAAAAAATTGATGCGCTGACCATCGTAGCCAGCGGAAATGCGGATCACTCAGCCCTGGAGAAAGCCGCGCACGAAGCGCAAATCATCGGCGAATCGCAAAATTTCACACGCGATCTGGTGAACGAGCCTTCCAATCGGATGACACCGACGATTCTCGGCGACCGCGCCAAGAAGGTGTGTCAGGAGGTCGGCTTGAAGTGTGAAGTTTACGGGGCGGACAAAATCAAGGAATTGAAGATGGGTGCGTTCTGGGGCGTCGCCCAAGGTTCAGACGAGCCTCCCGCACTGATCGTGATGACTTACGAACCCGCTGGTGCTCCGGCAAAACCAGTCGTAGGTCTAGTGGGCAAAGGAATCACCTTCGACACCGGCGGCATTTCGATCAAGCCGGCCGATGGCATGGAGAAGATGAAATACGACATGGCCGGAGGCGCGACCATGATCGGCGCCATGCGCGCCATCGCGCTGCTGAAACCCAAAGTGAAGGTGATCGGCATCGTGTGCGCCACCGAAAACATGCCGTCCGGCAAAGCGCAGAAGCCGGGCGATGTGCAGATTGCCATGTCCGGCAAGTCGATTGAGATCATCAATACCGACGCCGAAGGTCGACTGGTATTGGCCGACGGTCTGTTCTACGCGCGCCAGCTCGGATGCACTCATCTGGTTGATGCAGCAACGCTGACGGGCGCTGTCGTGGTTGCGCTGGGCTACGCGAATGCCGGAGTCTTCGCCAATGATGACGCCATCTACGAGCGCTTCCACAAAGCGAACGACGAAGCGGGGGAGAAGATGTGGCGCCTGCCGCTGGATGACGAATACAAAGACAACATCAAGTCCACCATCGCTGACATCGTCAACTCCGGCGGACGCTGGGGCGGGGCGATTAACGCGGCGATGTTCCTGAAAGAATTTGCGGAAGATACTCCGTGGATCCATCTCGACATCGCCGGCACGGCCTGGATGGAAGATCAAAAACCCTGGATTGCCAAGGGTCCATCCGGAATCGCGTTGCGCAGTCTGGTGGAGTTTGTGAAGAGCTTCGTGAGCTAGAACAACTGGCCACGGATTCTCACGGATTCTCGCTAATCAACATCAGGAAATTAAGGATATAAGTAAGGACGTATCCGTGAAAAATCTGTGCGGATCCGTGGCGCTTCTATTTCGTCGTGGCGAGATCAAACGCCTTCTCTAGATTTGTAACCAGCGGAGCTTCGCCCTGCTGCAGTCCGCTGCGGCCCATCATGCGCCAGCGATACTGATTCTGCGGCCAGCCGTGCGCGTCATAGACCGCCAGAACATCTTCTGACGGACGGCTCATGACCATCAGCACGATGTCAGCTTGATATGGTTCATAGACCAAAGTGAACTTTCCCCACTTCTGCATCGCATCCTGCACGGTAGCGATGGCCTGGCGATCTTCAGGAAGAAGGTTAGGATTGAACTGGTCACCGTCATAGCTGGTGACGTACACAAAACGGGCATTCACCAGCGTACCGGGAAACGGTGGCACGCTCTGCGGAGCTGTCTTCGCCGGCTTCGGCGCGGCCCAGACCAGACTGGTCGCCAACAGAACCACAACCGTGATCACAGTTCGAAGACTTATTCGGCTTCTCATAACTGACAGGCTCCCCAGCCTCTTCATTAGGCTACTCATTTAGATGGTTCTACTCAGGCGCGGGATGCCTGCGCCACTTGAATGATTCCGCGTAAGTTGTTGAATTTAATGTATCTGGAAGTTTATCGCCGAGAAAGGGTACCTCAGGAGCAACACTGACAGGCGTCGATCACTTCCTCAGACCCCGAATCGTTCCGCGGCGCGAGCCTTCGCTTTCGCTGCTTCTTCTTCTCGATTCTTCGGCGGCGCGGTGGTTTCCAGGGAGCGGAGAAGCCGGGCCGAGATGCCAGCGATTTCATCGATTGCGTTCAGAAACGAGGCTTCGTTTGCCTTCGATGGTTTGTTGAAGCCGGTAATCTTTCGCACGAACTGCAGCGAGGCCGCACGGATCTCTTCATCATTCACTGGCGGATCGAAGTTGAATAAGGTTTTGATATTCCTGCACACTTGGCGTCACCTCCGATATGCAATCGGCCTTCTCCCTGCGTTATAAATTTTGCCATATTTTGACATAGAGCCGCGCGCAAAGACAGGTCTAGAAGAGTCTCCCGATTGAAAAGTTCACCCGGCTCTTTCCCGTGGGACTCACGCTGCCGAAGATGGCGATGGGGCCGACAATCGTATCGGCGATGAACCCGGCATTTAAGCTGCCGCGCACAATCAACGAATCAGGATTATTGAACGCCGAGCCCGCTTCATACCAGCCACCCCAGTAAACTTTCTTCCCCACGAGTTGCGGCAGACGATACAGCTCCCGGCGGAATCCAAAGGAAGAGTAGCCGTAATGGTTGCCCACGAACTCACTGGGCAAATACGCGCCTAGGCGAAATGATCCACCCAGTGAAAAGACTTGAAACTCACCTGCCGTTCCGTGAAATGTGGTTCCTCCTGACGCCGCAAGAAAGAGCGAGGTCTTTTCGCTGGTGGGAATGAAGGTGGAAGTCTGCACCTCGAGTTGATCGATGGGATGGACGAGGCCGGGGCTTTGCAGCACGCGCGCAAGACTGGCGACAATGCGAGTGCCCGCGCTGGGAATCGCGGGGCTATCTTGGCCGTCCCAGACATAGCGCGTGCGGAATTCTCCGGTGCTGCCGCTGAGGACGGGCAAACCGGCACTGCCGATGAGCGGCGCGAGCTTCCCGCTGAATATCTCGTAGCCGAAGCGGAGTTCACTCCGGCGTCCGGAGTCATAGCCAAAATCGAAACCGCCGCCGGCGCGCTCGTCGCCGAAGACGGCGACACGAGTTTGTCCCTCGAATGCGTTGCGCGGCTCCTTCGAAACGAAGGCGTAGGGCGCCATGAAGAAGTGCGTATTGGCGATTGGCTGGTAAAACTCTGAGGCGGCCAGGTTGCTCGATCCGAGCATCAGGTCGTTTCGCCACTCGCCGCCATGATGTTCCACGTCCATGAAAGTAATTCTGGCGCCAGCGGAGAAATCGAACGCAGCCACGCCGGAGCCGTCGACATTGACGGCCAGATCCACAAAGGGTGGACCGTACGTCTTCTCATGTGCGGTCACTCGTAGGGCCGGTACACCGTCCTGGCTGAAGCCTTCGTAGCCGAGGCGATCGAACTCACCCTGGCCGGCAATGCGCGTCAGCTGAGTTTCGAGTTTCGAAAGATTCAGCGGCACGCCCGTGTCTGATTTCAAACGTTGTTCAATTCTCTGGTTTGTGTCCGAGTCTCCACCTTCCACGGTCACGGATTGCACTTCCTTTGGCGGAGGGCGCTTGTGCGCATTTCGCGCAATCAGATATTTCTGCCACTCCGCGTCATCTTGAATCGCGTAAGGCAGCAAGGCGGCGGCATGGTTCGCGGCGCTTTTGTAGCCGAGTCGGATGAGATCCGAAACCCGATCATAGTCCGTCATGGAAAAATTTCCCGTGTCCACAGTGACGATGGCATCGGCGAGTTTCAGGGACTGCCGCTCATTTTGCAGGATCATCACGCTCACCGCCCGCGAGAGTACGCCGGTAATGGTTTCCAGTTCCTCCTTGCCGCCCAGCGGCATTTGAAGGTCGATAGCAATGACCTTATCGGCATCCATTTCGCGGGCGACTTCCACGGGAATATTTTCCACCATGCCCCCATCGGCCAGCACGCGGCCGTCGATCTGCACGGGAGTAAAAACGCCTGGAATCGCCATGCTGGCACGCACCGCTCTGGGCAGAGAACCATCATGCAGCACCACGCGATCTCCGCTCTGCATATCAGTGGCCACGCAACGGAACGGGATGGGCAGGTCGTCGAAGCTGGCAATGCGGGACTCGGCGAAGGTGATGCGATCCAGAAGCAGACCGACGCCCAGACCGGGATCGAACCCGTTCGGCCCCCTTAACCCGTGCTTTACACCCAGCGCCGCCTCGACCTGGTAATCGCGGCGATCTTGCTTGCGGCGATAGGAAAGCTGACGGTAGTCGGGCTCGGGAAGCAGCGCCTCATTCCAGTCAATGCCTTGGGCAAATTTTTGCATTTCCGCAGGCGACATGCCTGTCGCGTACATGACGCCAATGATGCTGCCCATGCTGGTTCCGGCAATGCGGTCGATGGGGATGTGGTTCTCTTCCAGCCACTGGATCACGCCAATCTGAGCCAAGCCGAGCGCACCGCCCCCGCTAAGCGCAAGACCGATTCTGGGACGCTGCGCCGGCACAGATGCGGCAGGCTGGCGTCGATCCTCAACTGAAAGCGGATCTTGCGCCGATGCCAATGTGCTGAGCAGAATCAGAAAAAAGATTGTGAGCTGCGGCCCACGTCTGCCGGCGTAGTCGAACGAAGACATTATTCATCCTCCGAAAAGGGAACGAGCGGAGATTATTGAGAAAAATTCACAGTAGCAGGTTTGAATGTGGAGTGTTGCCACCGATTGCCAAGGTGGGGGTTTTAGTGCGAATCATCTCGGCGAGCCTGATCCACAACTTCGCGGATGGCGTCGATCACCAGATCCGGCCGATCGATCTGAATATAATGCCCACTATTCTTCGCGGCGACGTGCGTGCTTCTGCTGGAGAGTTGCGCCAACTCATTCTGCATCTGTTGCCAGGCATCATTTGTGGGTTTCACCAGGTCTTCGGGCAAGCCGGGTTCGGGCTGATCGGGATCGTGAGAGAGGACGGCCAGAGGAAGATCGCCGAGCGAGCCGGTGGTGGCAGTTTGAGCGGCACTTTCAGAAATTGCTTTCAATTCTGCGACGCCTTCTCGCGTGCTGTGAAAATTGCACTCCGGGGCGCGAACCGCGCCGTCCTTGTCACAGAAACCCAACAGCCGTGGAACTCCGAAAGGCATCGAAAAAGCCAGAAACTCCTGCTCTCGCACCCAGGTTTTGTCCAGATCGTTCAAGGCCTGGGGGAAACGCTTTTCCTGTTCAGGGTGGGAAGAATCCACCAAAACCATGCCAGCGACTTCACTTCGATAAAGGCTGGCGAACAGGCGAACGTTATATCCGCCCATGGAGTGGCCCACGAGAACGTAAGGGGGCGAGATGCCGGCATTTTGCAGAAGCGCGTGCAGCTCTTCGGCTATCACCTTACTAGTGCGCGAGCGCGGGCTGGAATCGCTGTAGCCAATGCCCGCACGGTCGTAAGAGCAGACGCGCGTGAACAAAGCAATCTGGGGCTGCACCTTGTGCCAGGAGATGTAGGAGTCGCCAAGGCCCGAGTCGAGAATCACGGTCGGAGCGCCCTGCCCCGTGCAATCGATGTGCATTTTGTAGCCGCCGACGTCGACAAGTCTGCCCGGCATGGGATGGAAGCGACGGTCGCGGGCCTCGGAAATGTTTTCGTAGAGGAATCCGGCGATCGCAAGGAGAACGACGAAGGCGAGGGTAACTCGTACGAGAATCCGGAGCCAAGAGCGAGGCTGAGCAGCAGGGAAATCAGCTTCAGACATTTTGTCTCTTCGGGCGAAAACACGGGCAAAAGTGTCCGCGCCACGCAGTATCTCTTTTCTACATGACCGCCCTACATAACCGGAGGTGCGGTAATACCCATCACTTCCAGAGTGCGAATCAGTTCCCGCCGAACCACGGCTACGGTAGCCAGAAGAAATTGTTTTCGCTTCTCATCCGGCTCGCTCAGGATGGGATATCGATGATAAAAAGTGTTAAACAGTTGTCCGAGTTGGAATGCATGCTTCGCTAGATGAGCGGGTTCGGTAGTGGAGATGCATTGGTCGATAATGTATGACGTCTTCGACGCAGCGAGCCAGAGCTCCCATATTTCGTTGGCGGCTTCGCCGGTTAGAAATTGGGCTAGATCAGCGGAAGAAAGGCTGTCTGAAACATGCTTGCAGAAGGCGTCGGCATCGATTCCCGCTTTCTTGAAGATGCTGGCGGCACGGACCACGGCGTATTGCGCGTAGGGTCCAGTTTCTCCCTCAAAGCTCAACGCTTCTTTGAAGTCAAAAGCGATCACCGACTGTTTGGTGAACTTCAGCATGAAGTAGCGCAACGCGCCGATGGCGATTTGTGTGGCAATCGACAGGCGTTCGGTATCAGTAAGTTGCGGATGGCGGGAATCGACTTCGTTTTTCGCGGAGACGATCAATTGGTCGAGCAGGTCGTCGGCTTTGACTCCGAAACCCTTCCGGCCTGAAACCTCAATGTAGGAGCGCGTTTTATCCTCTTCGCTGAGCGTGTAACCGAGTTCGGCGGCACAGCGCGGGGTGAGTGCGACCATCTCGTAAGAAAAATGCGTATAGTGGTCGGCCGCCTCATTGTGACCAAGTCCGCGCAGCGCTTCGATGACTGTGTTTTGTGCCTCGGACTGGCGGGCGTCGATGACGTTATAGATCTCGGCAACGTCGCCGAAGTGAGGATGATTTTTCTCGCCTTCGGTGGCGGAAATCCAGCAATCGTGTCGATTGGGATAGCGGTAGAACTTGCGATAGCCGAAATCGCGCCCCAGCAGGCCAAATTTCCACATGTGATAGGCAATGTCTTTGCCTACGTAGCCTACGGTACCGTTGGAACGGACGATGACTTTCTGATCGTCTTCGGAAATCGTGTCTGGTTCCTGTGTGCTCTCCGTGTCCTCTGCTGTGGAAATCGTTCCGGCGCGGCGCATCACCCAACAGCCTTTGTTCTTGCCTTCGCTCTCGAACGTTAATACGCCAGCCTCTTTCAGCTTGGTGAATGCCGCATCCCAGAAGTGCAGGTGCAGGATTTCGCTCTCGCGGGGCAGGAAATCGTATTCGATGTCGAGGCGATCCATGGTTTCGAGGTGGCGACGCAGGACGGCGGTCGAGATCAATTCGGCGATGGCTGCAGTGTCGCTGCTGGCATCTTCGATGGCGTGAAGGGTTTCGCGGCGGGCTTGCAAATGTTCTTTATCCTGCTCGTACCAGTGCGAGACGCGGGCGTAGAGATCCCAACAGTAGTAGTCGAAGCGAGGTTGATGCGCCAGAGCTTCGATTTCAGCGCGCGACTTTTTCTCGATGTGCGTGAAGCCCACCACCACGTCGGCAACTTGCACGCCAGTGTTGTCGATGTAGTTCTGGACGTCGACTTCCCTGCCCGCGAAACGCAGCAACCGCACAAACGTGTCACCGAGAATAGCGTTGCGCAGGTGGCCGATGTGGGCGGCCTTGTTGGGATTGATGCTGGTGTGCTCGACCAGAATCTTTCCTACGGACTTGTCCGAGACCGGATTGTGGTCTGCAGCCAACGCCGCCGCCATCCAGGCGCGATCGACTCGCACATTCAGATAGCCCGGGGGCGCAACCTGCATCTCAGCGATGCCTTCTATTGGACCAATCTCGGTGCGGATCGCTTCGGCGATCTTCAACGGAGCTGTGCGCAGCGGCTTAGCAAATGGAAAGAGAGGAATAGCGAAATCACCAAGTTCCACCTTTGGAGGCTGCTCGATGACCACTCTCGGCAAGCTCGCCCCCGGATACCGCAACTGGAGAAACTCCAGAAGGCGCTGGCCTAGACGTTGTTCAAGATGACGATACAAGGATTCCCTCTATGATGTTTATGAAGACAGTGATTTTAGCAGACCGCATCCCGACGCAGGTTTGACGCGAGATGCGTGGTTCCCTATGATGAAAAATCAGTGAAATCTGATCATCCCGGAGATAGGGAGCCCCAGAGAGCGCATCTTTAGGACCCCATTAGTTCTGTTTTCTCCGAGGCTCCGTGCCTCCGTGGTGGATTGGTTTTTCTATGCGCATAGCCTACCTTGAGTGTTTTTCCGGCATGAGCGGCGACATGTTTCTCGGGGCGCTCGTGGATGCTGGAGTTCCGCCTCAGACGCTGGAAGAAAACGTGGCGGCACTTGGAATCGGGGCACGGCTGGAGATTTCGCGAGTGGTGCGTAGCGGGATTTCCGCCACCAAGGTGGATGTATGGGTTGATGGAGAAAAGGATCTACCGCGCGAGGAGTATTGGGAGCAGAAGCAGCATCGACATGAGAACCCAGAGCATTCGCACGGGGAGCATGAGCATCATGGCCACTCGCATCCGTCTCATGGCGCGGCTTCGCGGACCACGGTGTCGGCCACGCTCGAGCACCAGCATTCTCACGGTCGCGGGTTGACTGAGATTCGGGGGATTATTTCCGCCGCTTCGATTTCGGCGGTAGCGAAGAAAACCGCCATCGCCATTTTCGAGGCGCTGGGACAAGCAGAGGCAAAGATTCACAATACTTCGATCGAGAGCGTGCACTTTCACGAGGTCGGCGCGGCCGATGCGATGGTCGATATCGTGTGTGCTGCCGTTGGCGCAGAGACCCTGGGAGTCGATGAGATTATCTGTTCACCCTTGAACGTTGGCGGAGGAATGGTGAAGTGCGCGCATGGGACGTTTCCGGTGCCTGCTCCGGCCACGGTGGAACTGCTGAAGGACGCGCCTGTTTATTCGTCGGCGCTGCAGGCTGAACTGGTTACGCCGACAGGCGCAGCGATCGTGAAGGCGCTGGCATCGCGTTTCTCGGCGTTTCCCGAGATGAAGATTGAGAAATCAGGATATGGCGCGGGATCTCGCGATTTCCCGGGGCATCCCAATGTGGTGCGTTTGACGATCGGCGAGACTGGCTCGTCGGCGTTCGCCGCAAACGCGGGGTCCGACACGATCAGCGTGCTGGAAGCGAACCTTGACGATCTGAATCCACAGATCTTCGGATATGTGATGGATCGCTTGCTGGAAGAAGGCGCGCTGGATGTATTCGGTATGCCCGTGCAGATGAAGAAGAATCGTCCCGGAATGGTGTTGACCGTCCTGTGCAAGCTGGAGGATACCGCGAAGCTCACGCAGATCATTTTTGCGGAGACAACCACGCTGGGAGTGAGGCGCCGCCAGGAGGCGCGGCAAACCCTGGCGCGCCGGTGGGAGAGCGTCGCTACTCCCTGGGGCGATGTGAGGATCAAGGTCGCCAGCATGAACGGAACGATTACGAATTACGCTCCGGAGTATGAGGATTGCCGGCGGATCGCGGCCGCGCATCACGTGCCGCTGAAGAGGGTGATGGGAGAGGCGGTAGAAGCTTATCTGCGCTGGCTTAACGCCGCTTCGGAAGGACAAAAGTTGGGGAAGGCTATTAAAGCTTGTAAAGATACGAAATGAGCAAGAAGTTCTACATTACGACGCCGATTTATTACGTGAACGCCCGTCCGCACATCGGGCACGCCTACACGACCATTGCCTGCGACACGATTGCGCGGCGGCAGCGATTGTTGGGAGCGGAAACCTTCTTTCTCACTGGCACCGATGAGCATGGGCAGAAGATTGAGCGGGCCGCGCAGGCCACGGGAAAGACTCCGCAGCAATATGCTGATGAAATTTCAGCGGAGTTTCGCCAGCTATGGAAACGGATGGGGATCTCGAACGACGACTTCATCCGCACCACGGAAGACCGGCACAAAAAACGCGTGCAGGAGCTTTTTCGGCGCATTCGGGACAACGGCTATATCTACAAAGGCACATACACCGGGCAGTACTGCGTCTCCGACGAACTCTATGTCGATGGCGCGCAGCCGGGCGATCCCTGCCCCACGTGCGGGCGCATTACCGAGACGGTGCATGAGGAAAACTACTTCTTCAAGCTCTCAGCCTTTCAGGAAAAGCTGCTCGCTCTCTATTCGAATCCGCACTTCATTCGTCCCGAGGCACGGCGCAACGAGGTGATTTCCTTCGTGCGCTCGGGACTGCGTGATCAGTCGATCAGCCGTTCAACATTTTCCTGGGGCATTCCGGTCCCGGATGATCCCAAGCACGTGATTTACGTTTGGTTCGACGCACTGGCGAACTACCTGACCGCGATCGGCTACGGTTCTTCGCACGCCGGGGCGCAGGAGGCTTTCAAGAAGTTTTGGCCCGCCGATGTACAGATGATCGGCAAGGAAATTGTCCGCTTCCATTGCGTGTACTGGCCGGCGTTCCTGATGGCAGCGGGTCTGGCTGAACCGAAAACCATCGTGGCGCATGGATGGCTGCTGTTTGAAGAAAACAAGATGTCGAAGTCGCGCGGCAACATCGTGCGCACCGAGACCATTCTCGATGTACTGGGCGCGGACGCGCTGCGTTATTTTCTGCTGCGCGAAGTCGTGTTCGGACAGGATGGATCATTTTCTTTCGACGCGCTGGTGCAGCGCTATAACTCCGACCTGGCGAACGGGCTGGGAAATCTGGCCAGCCGCACGCTGACCATGATCAACCGCTATTTCAAAGGCGAAGTACCTTATCCGTCGCATGGGGCATCAAGAACCAGTGCCGATGCGGCCATCGCCGAGGCGGCGCGGAAGACAATCCGCGAGTTCGGGACGCTGTTTGATCAGTTCCAATTTTCGCGCGCGCTCGAAACGGCGTGGGCGCTCGTGGCCGCGGTGGACAAGTACATCGTTGAGAATGAGCCGTGGGCGCTAGGCGAAAAGCACGACGAAGATAGCCGCTCGCGTTTAGCGACGGTGCTCTACACGGCGGCGGAAGCTCTGCGTATTGCGACTGCCCTGGCCCATCCGGTAATCCCCGACGCGACCGCGAAGATTTGGTTGCAATTGGGGTTGGGGGACATCAAGAAGCTTGCTTTAGGTGAACTGGACTGGGGACAGCTGCCGTTGGGAACGAAGCTCGGCGATATACAGCCCGTGTTTCCGCGCGCCGACAAGAGCGCGATTGAGAGGATGCAGAAGATGGAAGAGGAGCACAGAGTAACGCCGGTGGCTGAGGCTCCAGCTGTCGCAGTGCCGGCGCAGACAAATACACCGGCAGCTCCATCGCCGGTTCCAGCGACGAGTGAAAAAATCTCGATCGATGACTTCACGAAGATCGAGCTGCGGGTCGGGTTGGTGAAGGTCGCCGAAAGAGTGCCCAAGGCTGACAAGCTTTTGCGCCTGGAAATTGATATCGGAACCGAAGTGCGGCAGGTGCTGGCCGGAATCGCCGAAGCGTATGCGCCAGAAACATTGGTCGGGCGAAAAGTGGTGATCGTGGCCAACCTGGCGCCGCGTAAGCTGCGTGGAATGGAATCAAACGGAATGATCGTGGCAGCGTCGCTCGAAGACGGGAAACCAGTGCTGGCAGGCTTTCTGGAAGATGTGCCCGTCGGCGCGAGGCTGAAGTAAGCTGCGGGACGTTCACCGTTCAGTCAAAGATGAGCCGAGCTTTCGCACGGCATAGACAGCAGAGAGCGGCTCCCCACATAGACAAATACGAATGTTTGTAGACTCTCACGCACATCTCGATGGCGAACGATTCGCTTCCGATCGCGAACAAGTAATCGCTCGGGCACAAGAAGCCGGTGTGCAGGCCATGGTCGCCATCGGCAACGGGGATGGCCCGGCGCAGGTAGATTGTGGAATCAAACTGGCCGAACGATACGATTTCATCTATGCGACCCTTGGCATTCATCCCCACGAAGCCCGGCTCGCGGATGAGGCTGCGTACCAGAATATGGAGCGCCTGGCACGGCATCCCAAGGTGATCGCGTGGGGCGAGATCGGGCTGGATTACTATTACGATCATTCGCCGCGAGAGGTGCAGAAGGAGGTTTTCAGGCGGCAAATGGAGCTGGCGACGGCGGCGAAACTGCCTATCGTGATTCACTGTCGTCCATCGGAGGGCAGCGACAAGGCCTGGGAAGACTGTTTCGACCTGCTGCGCGACCATTGGTCAAAGCAGAGTTTTGGCGGAATTCTGCATTGCTTCACGGGGAACCGGCAGCAAGCCGAAAGAGCGCTCGGTATGGGCTTCATGATTTCATTCGCCGGCAACGTGACATTTCCCAAGGCCCAGCAGATTCGTGACGCGGCCCTGGAAGTGCCTCTCGATCGAATTTTGATTGAGACGGACTCGCCGTACCTGGCTCCAGTGCCGCATCGTGGCAGACGCAACGAGCCGGCATTCGTGAAAGAAACGGCCCGAAAACTGGGCGAGTTGCGGGGATTGACGGCAGAGGAAGTCGGACAACAAACTACCCGGAATTTCTACAATTTTTTCAAATTGGCTGAAACCGCTGAAAGCAAAGTTTCGGTGCCTTGACCCTCCTCCGGGAGTCTTTCTTCTGATAACCTCAAGATTCAGATTCCATCATTTCAGAAAGAATTGAAATTCGATGCCTGATAACAGTTTTGACATCGTGAGCAAAATTGACCTGCAAGAGGTGTCAAATGCCATCCAGCAGGCTTTGAAGGAGATCCACACCCGCTTCGATTTGAAAGATTCGAAATCTAATATTGAACTGGAGAAGGATGCCATCGTTCTGCACTCCGCCGACGAGTACAAGCTGAAGGCGGTGAACGACATCTTGCAGCAGAAACTGGTGAAGCGCGGTGTTTCGCTGAAGGGATTAACCTACGGCGCGGTCGAACCGGCCGCCGGCGGGACCGCCAAGCGCAAGGTGACAATGCAACAAGGCATCGTGATCGAAAAGGCGCGAGAGATCGTAAAGCTGGTGAAGGACTCGAAGAAGAAAGCGCAGGCCTCGATCCAGGGAGATCTGGTGCGGGTGAGCAGCAAGGACCGCGACACGCTGCAGGAAGTGATCACCATGCTGCGCCAGCACGATTTTGGAATCGACCTACAGTTTACGAATTACCGGACGAATTAAGAACGAATCTACCACGGAGGCACGGAGACACGGAGAATGCAAGGAATCTGGGCTCGGGGTTCGAACTGGACCTTGAAGGTCGTTGAGTTTTTTCTCTGTGACTCCGTGTCTCCGTGGTGAGAATCAAGTAATCGGAATCCACATTGAGCGCACCGCCTCTCATTAACGGGAAGGAAGTCTTCGACCTGCTGCACGAGGATCTTGCGGCGCTGGAGGGCGAGTTCGGGGAGGATACCGTCTCGGGCGTACAGGCGATCACCGAGATTGGCGAATATCTGCGGAACGGCGGGGGCAAGCGGATCCGTCCGGCTCTGCTTTTTCTTTCGGCCAAACTATTTCATTACGAGGGACGCGGAGCGGTGCGCCTGGGCGCTGTGGTCGAGATCATTCACACTGCTACGCTGGTTCATGACGACATTATCGATGAGGCCAGGACGCGCCGTGGCCGGCCCGCCGCCAATACCCAGTGGGGTAATTCGAAGTGCGTTTTGGCAGGCGACTGGCTCTACATGCAGGCGTTCAAAGTGGCCGTGCAGGAGCGCAACTTCCGCATTCTCGACACCCTGATCGAACTGACGCAGCAGATGGTCGAAGGCGAACTGCTGCAGATGGAAAAGCTGGGAAAGCTGATCACGCTGGATGAGCATTTCGATCTGATTTACCGCAAGACCGCGTGCCTTTTTTCCGTTTGCATGCGGCTGGGAGCGATTCTGGGGGGAGCAACCGCCGCACAGGAAGAGGCTCTGGGTCAGTACGGCCACGATCTCGGCATGGCCTTTCAAATAGTGGATGATGTTCTGGATCTGACTGCTTCTGAAGATGTGCTGGGCAAGCCGGTGGCAAGCGATCTGCGCGAGGGCAAGGTCACGATGGCGGTGATCCACGCGCTGGAGCGCTGCACGCCCGAGGAACGCGCCAAGATCGAGAAGGTCTTGTGCGACCGGGCTTTCAATGGTGTAACCCACGCGCAGATTATGGAAATCCTGCAGCGTTATGGCTCGCTCGAAGCCGCAACCGCACGCGCCTCCCGCTACGCCGAGTCCGCGGCGAAAGCGATTTGCACTTTCCCGGATTCCGAGATTAAGCGGGCGCTCCTGTGGGCTCCGGAATTTGTGGTGGCCCGGGAAAAATAGTCCCAGCCACTTAGAAGGTCTCCAGTGCTATTCCTGATATATTTCGCGCATCATAATTTTCGTCATCGTGGGCAACCTCTTTCATCCTCCCGGCGACCAATAGTCAGGATATTCACAGGGTGCACCAATCCGTTTGTCACCTCAAAAACGTTATCAGGACGACCGTGGTAAGAATCTGGCCAGGTAACCAAAACAAAACAAAAAACAAGGAGATATCCCATGAAAAACTTGCTGGTTTGTCTGCTGGCTGTGGCCTTCGCGATGAGCCTGAATGTTTTCGCGCAACAAGACAATAACATGTCGCAATCTCAGTCCGATCAATCCGCAGCCAAGGCGCCGCTCATGACGCTGAAGGGTACGGTGAAGGCGGATGGCGACAAGTACGTTTTCGTGAACGATAAAGATGGCAAAAGCTGGGATGTGATGAACCCGGAAGAGCTCAAAGGACACGAAGGCCATCACGTTCAGCTCAGCGCTCACGTTTATTCTGACAAAGGGCAGATCCATGTGATGAGCGTAAAGATGTTGAAGGGCGGATCTATGAATAACGACTCCATGAGCAAGTAATTCAGCTCTTTTCGAAATGGGGGGCGGCGCGAGCCGTCCCTTTTTTCTTACTAGTTCCCTCCTTTTGATCGGGGGGCGCCAAGCCCTCTCTCATCGGAGTTCTTTCGCCGATTTGATTTCCATCACACAAATCTGTGACCAGAACCACAGAAATTTTTCCACAGGCTGGGCCATAATCCCGGCAGTTGGTGGGGGTGTCCGATAAGCGGAAGGCTAACGAGACGCATTGACATGCGATGGATCGCCAAAGAGCATCCACCTGATCTCTCCCGGCGCTTGTGAAAGGCAAGTCGCTCGGGTACCTCGTCCACTACGGATGCACGGCCAACGAAAAGGCGGCGGCTTCAGTCGAAGCTTTGCGAAAAAAGGCGCCTTGGTTACTAATCGACGCGCCGACCCGTATAGGGCCGAGAAACTCCGAGTGAAAGCCGCTGCCAGTTTACTCACCCTGCACGGGGAGAATCCTACGGGACACATACCCTCCCTGTAACAGAGCCGGGCCTCGTCCTTCGGACGAAGCACCGGCTTTGTTTATACTGAACCTTTCCTGGCTTTTCCTTATCCAAAACCGTCTATGAACCTGTTTTCGCCAATGGCGCATCACGGATACGCCTTACTCTTCGGGCTGTTACTGGCAGAAGCAATGGGGCTTCCCTTCCCTGCTGCGATCGCCCTGGTGGCCGCGGGGGCCGCCGTAGCGGCACATGCCCTGTGGGGCCCGTACGTTCTTTCCGCAGCGCTCGTAGCGTTGCTGCTCGGAGATTCGTCCCAATTCTGGCTGGGACGGTACATGGGGTGGGCGCTGCTGGGATTTCTATGCCGGGTGTCGATCAATCCGGAAACCTGCATTCTGCGATCCGCCGAATCGTTTTACAAGCGCGGCAAAATCACGCTGGTGGTGGCGAAGTTTATCCCCGGCGTGAACACCATGGCTGCGCCGCTGGCCGGCAGCATGAAGATGCGCTTCTCGCAGTTCCTGCGGCTCGATCTGGCGGGCGCTCTGCTCTATTCCCTGACGTATCTTCTGATTGGATTTCTTTCCCGCGATTTTCTGGCTGCCATCTTGCGCGGCTTTCACGCGGTCGGACGCACCATGGAAGCGGTGATTATCGCCTCTCTGGTGGTGTATGGAATCTACCGCGTGGTGCAATACCGCAAGAACAAAACCTACAGCGTGGTGCCGCGCGTACAGGTGGAAGAATTAGCCAGGCGGCTGGCGTCGGAGGATGCCAGCCGGGTGCAGATTATCGATGTCCGGAGCCACGGCTACTACGATTCAGGTGCGGCGCGAATCAGAAACTCCATCCGCATCGAGCCCAACAATCTCGAGGAAGAAATCAAGCACCTTCCTAAAGATAAGGACATTTACCTCTACTGTACTTGAGCGCGCGAAGCGACTAGCGCCCGGGTGGCGCACCTGCTGCGGGAAAAAGGATTCAACACGTTTGTAATCGTCGGCGGATTGGCCGCGTGGCGCAAGGCCGGGGAGCCGGTGGAGATCGTTCCCGCGAACGATCTGGTCAAGCTACCGACGTTTAACTAGCTGGTCGGCGCCAGCCGTTGATCGCTGGCCGTTAAGCTATCCGCTTGGAAGCGCCGCGTCACGCTCCGAACTGGCGGAGGTGATGATCGAGGTGTTTATACATTCCCCTGCTCCATTCTGCCGGCGAGAGTGCGCCGAAGAACGGATGCGGATGTTTGGTGCAATGCGCTTCCCCTCCCTGGTGAAACTGCTGGAGACGAAGTTTGAGCTGTTCTTGTTCCCGCCGGAAATCTCGCTGATCGGAGATCACCAGCTTCTTGTCGGTAGGATTGTTTCTTGAGAAAGCCTTGTCATTGGTATAGATGGGTTTTATGAATGAGCCGATCAGCCTCCCCAGGAGAATGCGTGGCGGGTTGAGACGGCCGGAAGCCATGTCGAGGGCAACGGAACAATGCGCCATCATCTGCGCGACATCCATTTTCCCCCATTGACGTTGGGCCGTGGGTTGCAGCTTATCGATGCGGGAGATCAGCTCGTTGACCGCATCCGGTTCGAATAGATTCTTCATGCGCATCTCCCGAGGATGAGGCGTCCTTCATCGGTCAGATGATAGCATCAGATCGACGGCGCGCAGGGCGCTGTGCGCCTGATTCCGATGCCTTCCAACCAGGAAATCGAGATCAAGTTTCGGGTCGCGGACTTAGCTGACCTCGCCCGCAGGCTGCGTGGCGCGGGATTTCGCGTGGTGACCAAGCGGACGCGCGAGATGAACACGTTATACGACCTTCCCGGCGAAGTGCTGAGGAGTCGGCGGGAATTGCTGCGGTTGCGCCACTACAGCTCTGAGTGGACGCTGACGCATAAAGCCGGAAAGAAGACTGGACGTCATAGCAGCCGCGAGGAATTGGAAACCTCCGTCGGCGACGGAAAGCAGATGGATCTGATTCTGAGGGCTCTGGGATACGCGCCGTCGTTTCGCTATGAAAAATTTCGCGCTGAGTGGACCGACGGAAAAGGCCAGGTCGTGGTGGATGAGACACCCATCGGCGATTTCTGTGAGATCGAAGGTGCTCCGCGATGGATCGATGCGACCGCGAAAAAACTAGGAGTAAACGCAGCGGATTACATTACAAAGAACTATGCCAGCCTGTTTCTGGATTGGAAAGCTCGGACAAAAAGCAGCGCAGGCGAGATGACGTTTAAAGCCGCGCCTCGGTCGACTAAGCCGAAGCGGTGGGCCCAGCGCGACTGACGCAAGCCTAGGCCCCGTGGCACTTCTTGAATTTCTTGCCGGAGCCACACGGGCAAGGATCGTTGCGCCCCACTTTTTCCTGGCCACGAACAACTTGTTGCACAGGCTGCACATCGCCGGAACCAGCCATACGCGCCTGTTCCAACTCTCGACGCTTGCGGCGCATGAAAGCCTCTTCCAGGTCGTCGGCAGAAGTCGCTACCAACCGCGGCGGATGATGTCCGTTACCACCACCCTGTCGAGTTGGAACTGCCGACTCTGAACCTTGTGCTGCAAGTTCGCTTCCCTGCGGACCAGCCGCTTCGGTCTCAGGTGGTCGTTCGATGATCTGCATGAGGTACAGATAGCGCGCCGTGTCTTCCTGGAAGCGCTGCAGCATCGCCTCAAACATCTCGAACGATTCCTTTTTGTACTCGACCAGCGGATCATGCTGGCCGTAGCCACGCAGGCCGATGCCCTCCTTCAGGTGGTCCATGCTGAGAAGGTGATCTTTCCACTGCGAGTCGAGCACGCTGAGCATAATCATGCGCTCGTGATGGCGCATGGCGTCGGCGCCGATCAGCTTTTCCTTCGCGTCGTACCGCTCTTTCAGCTTGTCGAAAATGGCATCGCCGAGTTCCTGCCGATTCAAGCTCTCTGGCTTCACGCCCTCCGCAATGAAATCCACACCGAAACGCGTGAACACCGCGTCTTTGAGACCCTTGACGTTCCAATCGTCGGCGTGGCCCTTGGGCGGGCAATACTCCTCCATCAAATCGCCAAGAATGGCGGAAACGTAATCTTCCAGGATCAGATCCTTCTGATCCATACCCTCGAGCAGGCGCCGGCGTAGGCCATAGACCGCCTCGCGCTGTTTGTTCATCACGTCGTCGTACTCGAGAAGATGTTTGCGCGACTCAAAGTGCTGACCCTCCACCGCCTTCTGAGCCGTTTCGATACGCCGACTGATGAGCTTCGATTCAATCGGGACTCCTTCTTCCATGCCCAACCGCTCAAGCAGCTTCGATACCCACTCCTTGGCGAAGATGCGCATGAGGTCATCTTCAAGCGCGAGGTAGAAACGCGAAGAGCCAGGATCGCCCTGCCGGCCGGCGCGTCCACGAAGCTGGTTGTCAATGCGGCGCGACTCGTGGCGTTCGGTGCCGAGAATGTGCAGGCCGCCGACGGCAGTAACTTCGTCGTGCTCTTTATCGGTCTGTTCCTTGTAGCGGCTGAAAACCTCAGACCATTTGTCTGTCGGCACCATGTACTCATTGCCGTTGTAGTAAAAGATGGAAGTCGTGCCATCTTCCTGCGGACCTTCAATCTTGCCCTGAGCCACGCGCAGTTGCTGAGCGATTCCCTTCTTCACCAACTCCTGCTTGGCCATGAATTCGGGATTGCCTCCCAGCAAAATGTCGGTACCGCGGCCAGCCATGTTGGTAGCGATTGTGACCATGCCTTTACGCCCTGCCTGCGCCACAAACTCAGCTTCGCGCTCGTGGAACTTGGCATTCAGGACGACATGCTGCTTCAGACCCTTCTTCTTCAGCAACTCGGATAGGCGCTCAGACTTTTCAATGGAAGTTGTGCCGACCAGGACCGGCTGACCCTTTTCGTGTAGCTTTTGAATCTCATCGGCTACCGCGAAATATTTTTCCTTCTCGGTACGGAAAACTACGTCAGGATTCTCCAGCCGCAGCATCTGCTTGTTGGTGGGAATCACGATGACGTCTAATTTGTAAATATTGTCGAATTCAGTTGCTTCGGTTTCCGCCGTGCCCGTCATACCCGAGAGCTTTTTGAACATGCGGAAGTAATTCTGAAACGTGATCGTGGCGAGCGTCTGATTCTCGCGCTCGATCTTCACGCCTTCTTTGGCTTCAATCGCCTGATGCAGGCCGTCGGACCAGCGCCGGCCGGGCATCATGCGTCCGGTGAATTCGTCGACGATGATGACTTCGCCCTCTTTAATCACATACTCCACATCGCGGCGGTACAGCGCGTGCGCCTTGATCGCAGTTTCCACGTGATGCTTGAGCGGCCAGTTTTCCGGATCGGCGATATTTCCAATGCCGAGAAGGCCTTCGACCTTCTCCCAGCCCTCATCGGTAACCGTAATGTTGCGGTGCTTTTCGTCGACCACGAAGTCGCCGGTAAGCTGCGCGGGTTCGCCGGGAGGGCCTTCGATTTCCTCGCCCTTTTCGAGCTTCGGAATAATGCGATTCACCCGGTAGTACTTATCGGTTGACTCCTCACTCGCGCCCGAAATAATGAGAGGGGTGCGCGCCTCGTCGATCAGGATGGAATCCACTTCATCGACGATGGCAAAATTGTGGCCGCGCTGCACGCAATCTTTCAGATCGAACTTCATATTGTCGCGCAGGTAGTCGAAGCCAAACTCGTTGTTGGTACCGTAAGTTACATCGGCCGCATAAGCGGCACGGCGTTGTTCATCATCAAGATCGTGGACGATCACGCCCACGGTCAGGCCGAGGAAGCGATAAAGCTTGCCCATCCATTCCGAGTCGCGTTTGGCCAGATAGTCGTTGACCGTCACGACGTGCACACCGCGTCCGCTGAGCGCGTTTAGATAGACGGGAAGAGTCGCAACCAGCGTTTTGCCTTCGCCGGTCTTCATCTCCGAAATCATGCCCTTGTGCTGCACCATGCCGCCGATCAGCTGCACATCGAAGTGCCGCATGTTCAGCACCCGGCGCCCGGCTTCGCGCACCACGGCAAAAGCTTCTACCAGGATTTCATCCAGAACTTCCTGCAGTGCTTCGTACTGCTCTTTCTCGAATTGCTTCGCCTGGTCGACGTCAACGTCGGAGTCGGCGTCCGACTCCACCTCCGCGGTGGGTGCGTTGGCGACGCGGCTCAGCCGCTCCTGAATACGCCGCCGGAACTCATCCGTCTTGGCGCGCAGCTGATCGTCGGTGAGCTGCCGCATCTGCGGTTCGAAGGCATTGATGGCCTCGACCCTGGGCATCATGCTCTTGATGACCCGTTCGTTCTTCGTCCCGAAGACCTTGCCGATAAGAGTGTTTATCAAACTGTGAAATCCTTCAGAGGAAACAGCCCTGGCGTATCTCTTTTAGCCTAGCATATTTAGATGCAGCAGACAGGAGCAAGGAACATGCTGGGGAACTGATTCGTCCACGGGGACTTGAAGCGTCTCAGTGATCTCGGCGCACACTGCGGTGAAAACCTTTTTCGTGTATATTCCCCACGACGCATGCCCACTTTCTACGACCGCTTTCTCGAATGTGAGGAACGCTGGCCGAACAATGTCGCCCTCGAACTCCAACGTAACGATCAGATTGAGAGTTGCACGTACGCCGACCTCCGCCGCATGGCCGAATCTGTGGGCCGCTGGATCGGCGAAAGTAAATTCGCGCATGGCTCGCGTTTGGCTATTCTGGCCGATAACCACCCGCGATGGGTAGCCGCATACTTAGGCGTCATTGCCTCAGGCTGCACCGTCGTCCCGCTCGATACTGCGCTGCACGCCGATCAACTCACGAAGCTGTTGAAGGACAGTGGAAGCTGCGTCCTTTTCTGCGACGCCCGGCATGCCGCGATTGCGCGAGAAGCAGTTGAAGACCTCAAGATCGGGCTCGTGCTCATCGACCCGGAGCGCACGGCCAAACACTCCACAGAAGAACAATGGCTAGGAAATCTACCCGCAATCTTCGAAGGCGGACCGGGAAACTTCCAGCCCGCGCCCGCGAAGGCGGATGATATCGCTTCGCTGCTGTATACCTCGGGAACTACCGCCGATCCCAAAGGCGTGATGCTCACCCACGCCAACATGTTGGGCGAAGTGGAGGCGGTATTCAACTGGGTGGAGCTCGGCCCGGCCGACGCGCTTCTAGGCGTGCTGCCTATGTTTCATGTGTTGGCCCAAATGGCGAACCTGATGATTCCGTTGGTCAAAGGGGCGCGCGTTGTTTATCTCGAAACGCTGAACACTACGGAGTTGTTGCGGGCCCTGCGCGAGCGCAACATCACCGCCTTCGCCGTGGTGCCGCAGTTTTTCTACCTCATTCACCAGCGCATCTTTGAAGAGATCGAGAAGCGAGGAGTGCTGACGCAAAAGATATTCAAAATTCTGGTCGCGTTAAATCGCAATCTGCGAAGGTTCGGCATCAATGCCGGACCGATTCTATTTGCCAAGGTCCACCAGACCTTAGGCACGAAGATGCGCTACCTGGTCACAGGAGGATCCCGCTTCGATCCTGCCATCGCCAAGGATTTCTATGATCTTGGCATCGACGTCCTGCAGGCCTACGGATTGACGGAAACCACTGCGGCCGTCTTCGCGAATTCGCCGGGCAAGAATGTGATCGGCTCAGTGGGCAAGGCGCTGAAAGGCGTCGAGGCGAGGATCATCGACGCACAGCCGCAAGAAGACGGTGGTCCCGCGACGGGCGAAGTGGCGTTGCGCGGCGCGGTAGTGATGAAGGGCTACTGGAATCGTCCGGATGCCACGGCGGCCGTGATGCGCGACGGCTGGTTCCAGACCGGCGATCTCGGCTACTTCGACGCCGACCGTAATTTGTTTCTCACGGGACGGAAGAAAGAGGTGATCGTCCTCAGCAACGGGAAGAATATTTATCCGGAAGAAGTTGAGGCCCATTATCTGAAATCGCCATTTATCAAAGAGCTCGCTGTGATGGGTCTCGAAGGGAAGCCCGGAGAGACCGGTGACCGGCTGCACGCGGTGATCGTGCCGAATTTTGATGTCCTGCGCCAGAAAAAAATTGTGAATGCGAAGGAAGTCATCCGCTTCGATATCGAAGGCTTGTCGCAACAGATCGCTTCCACCAAGCGTATCGGAAGTTATGAAATCTGGCAGGAGGACTTGCCGCGAACCACCACGCGCAAGATCAAGCGTTTCGAAGTAGAAAAACGCGCGAAAACGAATCAGGCACGGAAAGTTTCGGATGATTCGGAATTGCCCGCCGAACAGCCACTCACTCCTGACGAGTCAGCGTGGCTCGAACAGCCTGACGTTCAGCGCGCTCTTCAGGTTATGCACGAAGCAGCGCCTACGGCGCCTGCGAATCTTCGGCCTACTCATAATTTGGAACTCGACCTGGGGCTCGACTCCATGCAACGGGTCGAGTTGCTCAGCCACCTTGAAGAACAGCTGGGAGGAAATGTCGAAGAATCGCAACTTTCCGGAATTTATACGGTGCGCGATTTGGTGGACGCGGTTCTGCAAAGCGCGGCCAGCGGCTCAGGCACGCGCGGAACGCGGCCTGCGTTCGCCGGGTGGAAAGCGATTCTGGCGGAGCAGCCAGATCCGTCCGATGTGATCCAACTGGCGCGACCGCAGCCGATCAGCGCGACATTCTGGTACTTGTTTTCCCGGCTGACGCAGGTGATCGCCCTCGACCGGTTTCATCTACAGGTGCGTGGAATTGAGAAGCTTCCGAAGAGTGGCCCATACATTATCTCTTCCAACCACCAGAGCTATCTCGATCCCCTGATTCTGGCGAGCGTTCTTCCGCCGTCTGTCTTTGAAAAAGTCTTTGCCGTGGGAACCAGCGAAATCTTCGGGACGGGGTTCATGTTGCGGCTGGCACGTTCGCTGCGCGTAGTGGTCGTCGATCCCGATGCAAATCTGATTCCCGCTATGCGCGCCGGCGCCTTCGGACTCCGGCAGGGGCGCCCGTTGATTCTTTATCCCGAGGGCGAGCGGTCAATCGACGGCACGCCGCGAATCTTCAAGAAAGGAGCGGCAATATTATCGATGCACATGCAAGCGCCAATCGTGCCGGTCGCAATTGAAGGATTCTATAAAGCCTGGCCGAGGAATAAATCGTTCCAAGGATTTACGCCGCTCAAGATGGTGTTTGGCGATCCGATTATTCCACCGCCGGAGAATGAGGCATCGGAAGCGGTTTATGAGAAGCTGACTTCTGAGTTGAAAGCGCGAGTGGTCGAAATGTGGAAGGATCTACAAAAAGAGGATGTCAACGCGCATTGATGCCTACTTGGCTCGTGGATGCGTCTGGTCGTACACCTGTAGCACATGCTTCATTGACAACTGCGTGTAGCGCTGCGTAGTTGCGAGCCGTTCGTGGCCGAGTAATTCCTGAATGGCGCGTAGATCAGCTCCTTCTTCCAGCATGTGCGTGCCGAAGGCGTGCCGCAGTGTGTGCGGGTGCACCTCCGGCGAAAGCCCTTTCGCCACAGCTATCTTCTTGATGATGCGACCGACGCTGCGCGTGGTGAGTCGCCCGCCACGCCGGTTAATGAGCAAAGCGTTTGAGGGCTTGCGGTCGGGAGCAAAGACTTTTTGTCGCTCTGGCAGATATGCGGCTAGGGCACTCTTCACCGAATCTCCAAAAGGAACGTACCGTTCTTTCTTCCCTTTGCCACGGATCAGAATGGCCTCCGCACTCAACCGAATGTCATCCAGATTGATACCAGTTAATTCGGAATTGCGGATGCCGCATCCATAGAGCAATTCCAGCATGAGCCGGTCGCGCTCGGGGAAGGCCGCTACCTCCGGCATCTCGCCGTCGATCACCGAATTCATTTCTTCAATCGTGGGCACGCGCGGAAGTTTCTTAGGAAGCTTCGGCGTGGCGACCAGCTTCGCCGGATTCTGTTCGACGACGCCTTCCCGCGCCAGCCAGCGATAGAGAGATCGTGCGGCGGCCAAAGAACGAGCCACGGAAGGCTTGCTCAAACCCTTCTCGTAGAGTTGCGAGAGAAATCCGCGCACGGTAATGTGATCGATCTGCTTCCATCCGCGGGAACCGGCATAGGCGGCGAACAAAGTGAGATCCTGGCTGTAAGCCTTGATCGTGTGCGGCGAAGCGTTACGCTCCCGCAAGTGTCGAATAAAATCAGCGACCGCCTTGGCCACGGTCGTTTGACCAAGCCGAGGGTTTTCTTCGTGTCTCCGTGTGTCCGCGGCGGATCTCATCTCGCTTTCGCCCTCGGATGATGCTTCTGATACACGGTCCTGAGTCGATCCAGCGCCAGATGCGTGTAGACCTGCGTGGTTGAAATATCCGCGTGACCGAGGATCGTCTGCACCGTGCGCAGGTCGGCGCCATTCTCCACCATGTGCGTGGCGCAGGAATGGCGCAGCATGTGTGGGGAGGCAGCGCGCCCCGAATCAGCCGAGGCGGCCCGCACCATTTGCCAGACACGCTGGCGCGTCAGGGATCGACCTCCGCGCGCGATAAACAGCAAAGGTGAATTCTTGATTGATGTGATCGCCGCTCCACTTCGCTTTCCTGCCACCAACATCGGACGCGCTTTGGTCAGATACTCAGCCAGCGCATCTTGAGCCGATCGCCCCAAAGGAACCACGCGTTCCTTGTCGCCCTTACCGCGCACCAGCATGTATCCAGCTTCCAGTTTCAGGTCTTCTAGCTTGGCATTGGTCATTTCCGAGACCCGCGGCGCCCCTGCGTAAAACACTTCCAGCATGGCGCGATCGCGGAGGGCAAGCGCGGCCGCATACTCAGGGTTGCGCGCATTGCCTTGATGGTTCATCGGCGCAGCCAGCGTCGCCTCCATCTCATCGCGAGCCAGCGCCTTGGGTAAAACCTTCCACTGCCGTGGGGATTCAATATCCAGCGTGGGATCGTAGTCGATCTTCCTGTCGAGCAGCAGGTATCGGTAAAGATGGCGCAGCGCCGAAAGTTTTCGTCCCACACTCCGTCCGTCGACTTGATGGGAAAAAAGCTGTTGCAGAAACTCGCGCACATCGTTGCGCCGCGCTGTCAGCAGCAGACGCTTACGCTTTTCCAGGAACTCAGAGAACTGGCAGATGTCGGTGGTGTAGGCGCTGATGGAAAGCGGCGCTAATCCCTTCTCGATTCTCAAGTAATCGAGAAAGCTGGAGACTACGTGCGAGTTGGCTTCTGAAGCCATGCTGAAGAGAGAATTAAGCATGCGCGTTATCGGACCCTAGGGGAAGTAATCATGAGGATGCCCAAGCGCTGTGGTTAGAAACATCGCCTGCTATCTTTCTCCAGCGCCGCGGAGCAGGTCCACCGCATACAGCGCGCCTTCCGGCGTCTCCTCATGCTTGAAGTAGGCGAAGACGTCGCGACCAGCGGCCATATGTTCTGCAATCCGGCTGACCATACCCTGACGCTCCTCCGCCGTGTAACTCGGCTTGCGAAATCGGTAATAGACGAGCGGAGCCGTGGCCACATCCGGCGTGGTCCGCTCTTCAGTCTCCGCTACGCACAAAGCGACACCGCGCGATTTCAGCACATCCCAGGTAGAGTCGGCGAACCATGACTCGTGGCGAAATTCAAATGCCGCTGGCAGCGTACGCGGCAATAGCGTCAGGAAATCCTTGAGCAGCGCGAGATCGATTTTGAGATTGGGCGGCAATTGAAAGAGCACCGGGCCTAGCTTCCCGGCGCTAGCCAGCGGCTCAATCGTTGCCAGGAATCGCGGCAGGAACTCCTCGGTTCCTTTCAAGCGCTTGATGTGGGTGATCACCTGATGCGCTTTCACTCCGAAACGAAAGTGTGCGGGAGTTTCCTGAATCCAGTTCTGGATGGTCGTTTCTTTCACCAATTGCCGAAAAGTAAAGTTGACCTCAACCGTATTGAGCTGGGTTGCGTAGTGGCCGAGAAACTTTTTCTGCGCGAGTTTGGCTGGGTAGAAATCGGGCTTCCAACTGGGATAGGCCCATCCAGAAGTCCCAACAAAAAGCTGCGGCATGGCGAACTCTCGAGGGAAATTTCGTAGCGAAAGGGATTATATCTTGCGTCGCGACTTGCCTGACGGTTGCGTCTTGACGGCTTTTCGTGCGGCCGGACGCCGGGCTCGCTCGGGTTTCTCTTCCACTTGATCGGCGAGCGAGATCGGGGCCTCCATCTTCTCTGCAGGTGGAGCCGAAGCCGCAGCCGCCTTGAGGTCTGGCAAGCGCTGCTTCAGTTCGTTTAAAGAAGCGAACAAGTCGCCCATCTTCTCGACCCTTGCAACCGTTTGCCGCGCTTCGAATACCAGCAGACTTGCGTCCTTCTTCTTCAGAGCGCGCTCCACTTCCTCCCACGTGACAGGCGTCGAAACCGTGGGATGCTCGCGAGCGCGCAGCGAATAAACAGCTACCGTAGTTTTATGTTCGTCATTCTGGCTCCAATCGACAAATACCTTCCCGGTTCGAACCTGCTTCTTCATGTCGGAGACGACCATCTCCGGATGGTCGTGCTCGAGCAACTGCGCCAGCGCATGGGCAAAGGTCTTGGTCAATTCGTATTTA
>Ga0209656_10000325_pt1 | contig 31996 bp, 25 predicted proteins | sample BogFormECP12_OM2_FD_188239 | JGI IMG/M metagenome (GOLD analysis project Ga0209656, IMG submission 188239) | Bog forest soil microbial communities from Calvert Island, British Columbia, Canada - ECP12_OM2 (SPAdes) (version 2) | ecosystem: Environmental > Aquatic > Freshwater > Wetlands > Bog ...
ATCCGGTCTCCGCCCTTGATGCTTTACCGTTTTCCGTCAACAAGGAGAATTGCCATGAAATCTGCTCTCAGAGTTTGGATACTTATCGGTACTGGGCTCGTCGCATCGCTGGCCCATGCGCAGTATGGCGTGACGCCGATTAAGCACGTGATCGTGATCTTTCAGGAAAATCGCACGCCTGACAATCTGTTTCAGGGTTTGTGTACCGCAAATGGCGGCGTGCCGGGATGTAGTACGTCGACTGGGCCAGCGTACGATATCGCATCGACCTATATAAATTCGGATGGCCAGACGGTGCCATTACAGCCTGTCGGGCTGGCTACCAACTTCGATCTGGACCACAGCCACGGTGGGCCAAGCCTTAACGGAACCATCAGTGGGTGGAACTTCGAGTACAACAACCAGGGAATCAGCGGCAAGCCTGCAGCCAATGTTCCGGCACTCTGCGCCGCCAACGTCTTTGGCTGCGTCGTTCCCGCGAACGATTTTTCTCAGTTCATGTACGTCTACAACACGCCGGTAACGAATACCGATGGCAGCAAAGGCGGCCTTGTTGATCCCTACATCACGTTGGCCACCACTTATGGATGGGCGAACCGGATGTTCCAGACCAACCAGGGCCCGAGCTTTCCGGCGCATCAGTTTATTTTTGGCGCTACTTCGGCACCTACCGCGGCCGACGACGCGATAGGTGTCTTTGTCGCGGAGAATGGTCCGAGCACAATCTATGGCTGTGGCTCCGGAGAATCGGTTCAACTGATCAGACCGAGCGGCAACACACGGCCACCGTTTGGCACGGAAACCGTCGGTGACAAAACGGTCGAATGCTTCACGCGCAATGCCATGGATTACCTGTTCAGTTTGCCGGATCCCAAGATCACGTGGACCTACTATTCAGAAGGGCAGAGTAGTCTCTGGGTGGCGCCGAACTCGCTTTCCAACATCTGCATACCCTTGGCGGGGGTATGCACCGGACCGGACTGGACGAAAGGCGAATCGAACGGTTATGTCGACACTTCACCCCCTGATGTCTTAACGGACATCGCCAAATGCACCCTCTCGCAAGTGAGTTGGGTAACGCCAGCAGGGCAGTATTCGGATCATCCTATTAACAGCGGTCAGGGGCCCTCGTGGGTAGCTGCCGTGGTCAATGCCATCGGAAATAACAAAACGTGCGACGACGGCACCGGCTACTGGAACGATACTGCCATCTTCATTACGTGGGACGATTGGGGAGGATGGTACGACCACGCGCGGCCGGTATTCCAAAGCGGAGCAAACCAGAACGACTATCAGTTAGGCTTTCGGGTGCCGCTGGTGGTGGTCTCGGCCTACTCGCCCAAGACCGGCTATATCAGCAACCTGAAATATGATTTCGGCAGCATTGTGAAGGCGATCGAGGGCATTTTCGGACTGGGCAGTCTCGGTTTTGCCGACGCCCGAGCGACCAACGATCTTCACGAATTTTTCGACTTTCATCACACGCCGACTGTATACAAAACAATTCCGGCTCCGCTCGCGGGAAGCTTCTTCACCACGACTGCCACTACTGAGGTAGATCCGCCAGACACTGACTAAACCACGCACGATCCGATCAGGCAAGCGTAGGGTTGGCTGTCCAAAGCGCTGGGCCGGCAATAGCCGGTCCGGCGCCTGGGAGAATGCCTGCAGCCCCGCCCCAGCAAGACAAATTCGCATTTGCCGGTCGTGACAAATCTTCGACAAATGTCGAAGCATGCCCTCGACATTTGTCGACACTATCCCCGCCTGATCTTCCTTTTTTATTTAGATCCAGCTATTTACGAAACCTGCCCCTCGCCTGATGCATTGGCCGCTCAGTTGCCCTTACACCCCTAATTCCTGAGAGATCGTTGTTGGGGATTTCTGTCAGCTACAGGAGACTCGCAATGAAGTGGCCTGCCTTTGTACTCGTCCTCTGCCTTTGTGTAGCCAGCGCTTCCGGGGCACAGGAGCAGCCGACCGCGTTGCCGGATACGCCCAAGGCGCAACCTGGGATTATTGTCGGTACTGTGGTCGATGTGAACGACGATGCTATTCCCGGCGCCACCGTGGCTCTGCAAAGCCCCATTCTCACAGATCCGCTTACCGTTGTGGCGAACGATAACGGATTCTTTGAATTCAACAATCTAGAGCCGGGAACTCCGTATCACGTCACCATCAGCGCGCAGGGATTTGCCAGCTGGACTTCACCCGACGTCACTCTCAAGCCGGGCCAGTACGTAATCCTCACAGTTTCCAAGCTCCGCATCGCCGAGGCGCTAACCAAGGTGACTGTAGGTTATTCCGCCGAGGAACTCGCGACCCAGCAGGTCAAAATTGAGGAACAGCAGCGCATTTTCGGCTTCATTCCCAATTTTTATGTCAGCTATGATCAAAATGCCGTACCGCTCACGACTAAGCTGAAGTTCCAGCTCGCCCTCAAGGTGTCCTACGATCCAGTCACCTTCTTTGGAGTAGGTTTGCTTGCCGCCAGCCAGCAGGCGGGAGACAACCCGAACTACCGCCAGGGTTGGATTGGCTACGGTGAGCGCTATGGCGCCGCTTACGCTAACGGCTTCACCGATATTATGATCGGTGGTGCCATCCTGCCATCGCTTCTGCACCAGGACCCGCGCTACTTCTTCCAGGGCGCGGGAACTAATAAGTCCCGCGCGGTCCACGCCCTTACTAGCCCCTTCATTTGCAAAGGGGATAATGGAGTGTGGCAGGCGAACTATTCGACCATTGGGGGCGATCTCGCCTCGGCTGCGATTGCGAATGCCTACTATCCACCGTCGAATCGAGGCCTGGGACTGTTTTTCGGGAATTTCTTCATCAACACCGGGCAGCGTGCTGCGGCCAACCTGGCACAGGAGTTCATCCTGCGCCGGCTTACGCCCAAAGCCAAGCTTCAGAAGTAACGAGTCCCGCGACTGTTGACTAATGTATCGCCCCTCTAAATCATTCGGCATCCCTTTGCAATGCAATTTGACGAGGGTCTTCGAACAGGCGCGCCGTGACTGCACCGAAGATGAAGCCACCGACGTGCGCCAAATAAGCTACTCCCCCCGTTTGCGCGTGCGCCACCGCGCCTGCATTGAAGAGCTGGGTCAGAAACCAAAAACCGATCAAGAGTGCGGCCGGGATGAACGTTATCTTTACGAACACAAAGATCAGCAGAATTGAGCGGATCCGGTCGCGGGGATAGGTGACCAGAAACGCGCCCATTACGGCGGCAATTGCCCCGCTCGCGCCCAGGTTAGGAACGGTGGAATGCGAACTGGCTGCTACTTGGGCGAGCATGGCCGATATTCCGCCAGCCAGATAAAAAACCAGATATCGCCATCTCCCCATCGCATCTTCTATCTCTGGACCGAAGGCCCATAAGAAGATCATATTGCCGATGATGTGCGACCAACTGGCATGCATGAACATCGCAGTCAGAATCGTGATCCAGTGATGACCGGAGAAAATTTCTGCGGGAATCGCCGACCACTGAGTCACGAAAGGCTCGCCACCCATCAGTTCGCGCACAAAAACCAAGGCATTCACCAGAATAATAAGGATGGTGACGACGGGGATACGTGTGGGACGCCTCGATGCGTCCCCGAGCGGAATCAGTCCTCCCATCCCGTCTTCCTCCATTCCGGCAAACGCAGGTTTCTCCAGACGCGTCGAACCTGCCTACACCTCGCCGCGCCAGTTACCCCTCCGACGCTTCAGCCCACTACGCCGCCAACGACGATGGTGATGACGATGTCTTGTCTGTTGCTTTGCGCACCGCCAACGACATCATCACCCGCGCAACCCCGCTGAAGATCATGCTGATCCCCACCAGCGTGCCGATCGCCCAGGCGGAACTCGACGGCCATTGCGCGTAGATCATCAGCCCCAGCAGCAGAGTGATGATCCCGTCAAGTAGCACCCAAGTCGACCCATGCATCGGTCGCATCTTGAAGAACAGAACGATGTCCAGGATGCCTTCAACCAGGAAAAGCGATGCGAGCACCAGAGTGAGGGACGCCACACCCAGTATCGGGTGCATGATCAGGTACGCGCCGAAGCACAGATACGCTGCGCCCACCAGCAGCTTCCATATCATGCTGCCCGCTCCATGCGCGCTGAATGCGAGCATCAGGTGCACCACGCCCGCTAAGACGATAAGCCAGGCGACGACCGCGTTGATTGCCACGGCAGCAAGAAACGGTGAACCGACCGCTACTATGCCGAAGACAATCAGCAAAACACCCCACAAAATGGAAATCGTCGAAGCGTTCCGCACTAATTCGACTGGAGAATTCTGTGCCATAGAGGCCTCCTTGGAAGCGGACTTAGCCTATCTCAAAAAGCCAATTAATTGAAGAGTGGGGCAAGTTTCATAAAGGCGGGGGGGCGGGCTGCCTCAGGACTGGTTTTGCTCAGCTCTCGCGACCAGAGTAAAAGTCGATCATTCAGTGACTGCGCTCTCTTCGAACCGCGATGAGCGAGACTTGCTCCAGCCCAGGAAAGTGATCTTCTTTGTCGGCTGCGCGTTCTGTAGGTGCAATTTGCTGAATGGTGGTTCGCGCCGGCAGCACCGGGCCAAAATACTGTGCGTATGCGTCGTCAAAACCTTGCAGGTCAGACAAATCGTCCAGATAGACGTTGGTGCTCACAACCTCATTGAAATTCATGTCGGCTTCTTCAAGGTTGTCGAGGAGATTGCGCATGCTCTGCCGCAGTTGATGTTGTGTGGTAGTGGCGTAGATGCCGCCGTGCGCACCAGGGATAAAGCCGTCTTTGGCGGAGCAATACAAAGTGTCGCCGGCAAAAACACAGGGACTGGCGGTGGGGCTGGGCGGCATATTTTTGGGACGAATCGCTTTCCGTTGGCGAAGATCACGAACGGCCACGCCCGTGTACTCGATTTGGGCGCCTCCAGGCAAATTCGATACTTCAATGGTCGCGCGTGCTGGAGTATTGCCGAACTCAAAGCGCCGCGCGTAACGCTCATTCATCACGCGTGATGAGATCTTCGAAGTCAAGTAAGGATTGACGAACACCATGTTGCTGAGTTCGAGACCGGCCGCCTTCACGACGGCCTGCACACGGTCAAGCGCTAAATCCACTTGTGCTGCAGGGTCGTCCGGGACCTTGCCACTCACGGGGTCACTGCCAGACATGCTGGAAATAAAAAGCCGATCGTGAGTAAGAATGCCGGGCGAAGCTGAATCGCTTGGGCTGTAGTTTGGCGGATAGATGGCCCGACGGTCCGCTAAGCTACGCACCGCGACCGCGCTGATCTCGATGGGCCCCTCGGGAACTCGATCAACGCCAAGGACGGCTCGAGCTGGCGGAGTTTTCCCGAAGTACTCGGCGAAAACTCGATTCATTTCGCCGTACTTGCTGACGTCCTCAAGATAAATCTGGGTGTAGACAACGTGCTCCATGGTCAAACCGGAAGCTTCGACAATCGCTTTTACATTATCGAGTGCCTGGCGGACCTGCCCCTCAAAAGTCGGCGGCAGACTTCCGTCCGGACGATGAGGCCCCTGACCGGAGATGTAAACGTAATCCCCCGCGTCCACAGCAGGCGAGTAGAAGCGATTCGTGCGAGCGGAAGGCGCTGCGGGAACGATGGCCCGCACCTGTCCCTCTGCCACGAGCGCTGGCGAAAGCAAGAATAGCAGTAGCAGTCGCATTTGAACCTTCTGACGCATTCTTCTCAACTAGGTTTCCCTTCGAGCGCCTAAGCGGCGGACTTTTTCCGCGCCGCTTGCAGAACCGCGCGCAATCTCTGTCCTACAACGATTTCCTCACCCGGCTTGATGGTCATTGAAATTAGTTCGATGTGGTCGGGCTCCTTGCGTTCTTTCCGGTTCGGATTCCCCTCGCGTACCGCCGTCACCAGGCTGGGATTATCTGGCCCAAGCACTTCTATCACCGGATCGCCCGCACGAAGTTCTTGCACGCAATCGGTAATACTGAATCGCCAGGCCTGCGTGTCCCAGGAGACCCTCAGTGTTGGATATCGATTCCCATCGTCGGGGATGTAGATGTCTGTCTTCACGCCGGGCACTGTGTCCACCAATTTCCGGATGCGATCCACGCGGCCGTTCCAATCGGCATAGAGCTTTTTCTCGTCCATATTCAGCCAGGTCTCAAGCGACGTGAGGCAACCAATCACCTCTTCTTTGCCGACTTTCATCGGACGGCAAATCGCTCCCTCTCGTGGATTGCAATTCATCAGGGCTGACTCGATGAGGTCTTTTCGTCCCAGAAGCAAGCCGCTGCACTGTGGCCCGCACAATCCCTTTCCTCCCGAGAAGCAGTAGAGGTCAATGCCCATCTTGGCGTAGAGTTTGGCGTTGTCGGCGGGTGGTATGCCTGCGGCGTCATCCAGCAGGAGAGGAACCTTATGGGCTTTCGCAATCGCCACTTCTTGCTGCAGCTTTTCACCAAGGTCGGTGGTGTAGATCATCGCGGTGTTTTCGTTGATGGCGTTGGCGAGTTCCTCGGAAGAATATGCGAGCACCAGTTTGGCGCCGACCAGCCGAATCGCACTGTCGAACGCGCTCCGGCCTCCCACCATGATCACTTCGTGCTTCAATCCGGTCGTATCGGGGAGTTGCCAAATATATTTGTCGTCGCTTCCGGCTATGCACGCGGCCGTTGCCGCAGACATTGCGCCAGCTGAGCCTGACGTGACGATGCCAGATTCGGCGCCAGTCAATTCTGCCAAGCGCCGGCCCACCGCGCGCTGCAGGTCGATCATGTTAACGAAATATTGCGAGGCTTCCAGCTGGGCTTGACGAACCTCTGGAAATTCAAGCGATCCACTCAGATAGGTCCACGTTCCGCGGCAATTGATAACTGTCTTTACGCCCAGCTGAGTGTATACATTCTGGCGAGGATCCTTGCCGATGGCCGTGGCGGCTTGGGCGTAGAGTTCGCGGACCGCAATCTGGCTTAGCAGCGGAGCAGCCGCCAACAATTTAATGAATGATCGCCGACCCGAAGTCTGGATACGCATTAGGAAATCTCCTCAATAACCGTTTGTAAAGTACGCAGAGTTCACCGCTTGAACTTGTTCGTGACGTTGGAACGAGCTAAACGGTGGCAATCTAGTCTTCATCTTTAGGCAGCGAAACCTTTGATCGCACCGCCAGGATGAACGCCTTGGCGCCCGGTTTGTTCTGGTTGTAGAACCCCACTGTACAATTAGGGCGAAAGTAATAAGCGTCTCCAGCTTTCGCTGGATAACGGCCTGCGATGCCGTCCACTCCACTTCCAGCTACCATTTCACCTTCCCCGTCGAGGACGAGATAGATTTCTTCCGCCGCTTCATGATGGTGCGGAAAGTTCGTGCCCCCCGGCGCAAAACTCATCCAGAAAAAACTGACCACAACGTATGCTTGGTCAATCGCGTCGCGCTTGCCCTTCCGCGGACCGAGGAGCAGCTTGTACATAACCGATGTGGGGTGGCCTTCAACGGTTTCTTCCTTGACGTCATCTAGATTCACGATCTTGGGCTGCGGCGATGGCGCGCTGATTGAAATTTCCGCAGGCACTTTGAAACTCATCACTAAAACCTGCGTTGGTTGATCGGAGATGTTTGCAATCGAATGTTTCACGCCGGGAGGCAAGTAAGTAAAATCATGGGGACGCATCACGTACGTCTGGTCTCCATAGTGCAGATCGCCTTTGCCCTGCAGAACGAAATAAATCTCTTCCTCACGTTCGTAGACCGTGCTCTGGCAATTGCCGTGTGCATCAAGCGTGACTTCGGAAAAGCGGACAACGCTCTGCAGAGTTCGACTATTCGCATCGCCTTCCCCGAAGATTGCCTCGTAGTGGCAAGTCGGGGATGCAAGATCGGCTCGTGTTTCGCTCAGACCTGGAACGTAACGGTGTAACCAGGTGGGATCGATTGTCCGGTCCTGGGCCAATAAATTGGGCGCGAGCAACAGCAATAACAGCAGAGTCTTCAACTTTGTTTCCCCAGGAGGGGGCGTTCGTACTTCTTTGCCCACTCGGTATACCACAGAATCCGCTTGACGCAAATCGAAATCTTTCGTTTTATTGCATTTCGTTCCGTTTTGTCGGCCCAGTTTCACGTTTTGAAAACTGAGGCATGCTAGGCTCATGTCCGCGGGTTCAGGGGAAGGTGTGCTTATGACAATGTATTACCCAATTGCGAGTCGCATGCTACGACTGGCCATAGTTTTGTCCCTTGGCGCGAGCGCGCTGGCGCCGGCGTCTGCTCAGACCGCCAGTCAGGCCAGTTCGCCAGCCGCCGCAGGCTGCAGCGTCGAGGCCGTGGATTACAAGGGATGGAGTGCAGAGCAACTTTCCAATCGATGGGTACAGTTGATCGTGGTGCCGCAGAATGGCGGCCGATTAATGCAGGTGACTTTTGCGGGACATCCCTACCTTTTCGTGAATCCTAAACTTGCAGGCACGTACCGGCCGCCGACCCCGGAGCAGTGGTTCAACTACGGAGGCGACAAGTTGTGGCTTTTGCCCGAGGGGAACGACGACGAACAACATTGGGTGGGCGACTCTGATGTGTTGGATGATGGGCCCTTCACCTTTCGAAAGGTTTCGGAAGGACAACAGTGCGAGATCGAACTTACCGGTCCCGCTGATCCCCAGACCGGGATCCAGTTTCTACGAACGATTCGCTTGGACGCCGACTCTCCACGTATCCGCTTCCATGCGACCATGAAGAACGTGACCGGGCATACTCTGGAATGGTCGATGCAGTCGGTATCGCAGTACAACACCTCCGATCCGTCCTCTGCCTCCGGCTTCAACCACGATTTTTGGACCTTCACCCCTGCCAATCCCTCCAGCAGTTATCTCAACCGCTATCATGTTCGCTTCGGTCCGGCGCAGAATTCCGCAGTATCGGTGAGAGACGATGGCTTCTTTGCCGTCCATTACGTGCACATGGCGGCTGAATTGTGGTTGGACTCCACTGAGGGCTGGCTGGCAGTAGTCGATGGTGGCAGCAAGTACGCCATGGTTGAGCGTTTTCAGTTCGACGAACACAAACCCTACCCAGGCAAGGCCTCTGTTATCTTCTGGACAAACGGCCCGGAAACGAGGCTGAGCAAAGAAGGAATTCTTTCGCTCAGCGATGACGCGGACGCAGCCCCTTACTACCTTGAAGCGGAGATTAACAGTCCGATGTGCCGTTTGCGACCGGGAGAGTCTTGCGATCTGGACACGGAATGGTTTCCGACGCGAGCCGGAAATGAATTTCATGGAGCGAAGGATGCCGGCATCGTGATACGTCCGCTGCAAAGCGTTCGCTTGGATAGCGGGAAAATCAGGCTTTCAGGTTCTTTTGGAGTTTTCTGTGCCGGGCACCTCGTCGCTCACTTCTACGACGAACACGGTTCGAGTCTTGGAACCATGGCAATCGCGAATGTCACTCCCGCCGAACCGGTGCTGCTCGAAACGGAGGTTGCCCCCTTGGGAAAACCAACGCGGGTGTCCCTGCACGTGGAAGACGATCATGGCGTGGACTGGGGTTCGCTTCAAGAAGTACAAGTGAGTGGCGGCGACAAACGCTGATATGAAATCGCCCGCAAAAGCACTCATTCTATTGTTGCTGGTGGCTGTCTGCACAGGAATGCCCATGGTTGGGCAGCAGCAACCGCAATCCGCCGCCACTGTTGCGCGCGAAGTGAGTACAGAAGATCTTCTCGCACGGCCGGTTGGGGCCAACTGGACCTCTTATAACGGCGACTACAGCGGGCGCCGCTACAGCAACCTGCGTGAAATCAATGTCACAAACATTGCACAACTGCGCGCGGCATGGGCCTTCCATCCCGGCAACTCTCAGAGTCTCGAGGTAACACCGGTAGTCGTTGATGGAGTGATGTACGTAACTTCGTCCAATGACGTATTTGCCCTGGACGCGCGAACTGGACGGACTGTGTGGCACTACCAAAGGCCGGTGAGCTCAGGGCTGCTCGACGACGCCGCGGCTCACAAGAATCGTGGCGTTGCTCTGTGGCAGCACTTTGTTTACGTCGAAACCGACGATGCCCATTTACTCTGCCTCGACGCTCGCTCGGGTGGCTTGCGATGGGATGTTGAATATGCCGATAAAACCAAACACTATGGCGCGACCAGCGCCCCGCTCGTTGTGAAAGGGGCGGTGATCGTCGGGACCTCCGGCGGTGATTCTGGAGTGCGGGGATTCCTGGCTGCCTACGATGCTGCGACCGGAGCGTTGAAGTGGCGCCATTGGACGATCCCCGGGCCCAGTGAATTCGGCTCCTCAAGTTGGCCCGGCGACTCTTATCTGCATGGTGGCGGCACAACCTGGATGCCGGGTACGTATGATCCGGAACTCAACACTCTGTACTGGACAACCAGCAATCCGGCGCCTGATTTTGTGGGAGAATCCCGCCCGGGCGACGACCTCTATACGGATTGCGTTCTTGCGCTCAACCCCGATACGGGAGAGTTGAAATGGTACTTCCAGTTCACCCCTCACGATCTGTATGACTACGACTCCAATGAAACCCCCGTGCTGGCAGATGTAGAGCAGAACGGAACGATTCTTCATCTGCTGATACAGGCTAACCGGAATGGCTTTTTCTATATTCTCGACCGGGTCAATGGCAAGTTCATTCAAGCCGCACCTTTCGTGGAGAAATTGAATTGGGCCAAGGGCGTAAATGCGGCTGGCCGGCCTATTGCCTCCGGCCGAATCCCGACCGCGGAAGGCGTTCAGATCTGTCCCGGCATCGATGGGGCCACGAACTGGTTTTCTCCTTCCTACAATCCCGATACTCGTTTGTTCTATGTGATGGCTCTAGAGAGTTGCAATCTGTATTTCGCAAATCCGAAACCGTTTGCGCCGGGACACACCTACTACGGAACAGGCACGAAGCTTCCGCCCGATGATCACGCGCAAAAAATTCTGCTGGCCCTTTCGATTGCGGACGGAAAACCAGCTTGGCGCTATCCGCAAACCGGCCAGGGCAACTCATGGGGTGGGACATTAACCACCGCCGGTGGATTGGTGTTTTTTGGAGACGACAGCGGATCCCTGGAAGCGGTGGATGCGGCGACCGGTCGGGCTCTCTGGCACTTCAATACCGGTCAGCAAATGCGCGCTTCTCCGATGACCTACTCGGTGGATGGGGTTCAATACGTGGCCATCGCAGCCGGGAGTGATGTTTTCAGCTTCGCTCTTCCACGTTGAGAGAAGGGAGCTTGCCTACTGCTCCCACTCGTCAATTTTCGTGTGAGCTCCGGACTCGCTGGCACCGGCCAAGCTCATGAGGTAGCTGACGATGTCATCCAATTCGCCGGGCTCGAGCCTCGAGCTATAGTCGGAGGGCATCAACGGTTTCGAATCGTATTCCAGCTTCTCGATATCGGATTTCGACATGAAGTGAAATGCACCGTCCAAAGTTTCCAACTGCAGAGAGAAATTATCTTCGTCGCGCACTCTGCCGACATATTTCTCGCCGCCGCGAAGCATTGCGGTCACCAATCGCACTCGCCCATTCTGGCTGTCGGCCGGCTTGGTGATGTCATCACGAATCTGCTTGACCGAATGAACCCGCGCGTATGCGGAAAGATCGGAGGCGATAAAGCCACCTTCACCCGCAACCATGTGGCATCCTGAGCATCCCGCTTTGCCAAAGAAAACAGTTTTCCCTCGCTTTGGATCCCCAGGCACGCTGGTGGTCTTCTCTCTGCCTTGAAGAGTACGCAGGTAGCTCACCAACGTTTTGATCTGGGAATTGCTAAGGGAATGAAAGGCTGGCATCCCAGTTCCCGGAACGCCATTTTCAATGATCTGGAATATCTGCGCATCTGAAAGCCGTTGGACATTTTGCCGGTCCGCGATGTTTGGGGCTCGCTCGCTGCCTTTCCCGTCTAGCCCGTGGCACTCCGCACAAGTCGAGGCGAAAGTCTGCTTGCCGCTGGTCAAGACTGACTTTACGTTTTTCTGCGGAACCTTTGGCTGCGCGCCTTGCGACCAGACAGCGAGGCTGCTGGCGGCCAAGAATACCGCCAGCATGGAACGTGATTTCGAGCCTGGGACCATTGGCGAAGCGCGGTTTAGAACAAAAACTTTAGAGCCAACTGCATGATGCGTGCGGGTTGAGCTGAAGTCACGTATCCGAAGCCCCCCACACCGGTGTTGTCGATATTTCCCGATGGATTATTGAACTGGGCATGATTAAAGACGTTGAATGCTTCCGCGCGGAACTGCGCCTGCACGCTTTCAGTGATCTTCGTATCTTTCAGCAAGGCTAGGTCAAAGTTATAGATACCCGGCCCAACGAAATATCGGCGCATAGCGTTTCCAACCTGCCCAAGGGGTTCAAAAGTGAAGTAATTTGGGTTGAAGTAGGGCTGTCCCGAGCGTGGATTCTTGTTTATAAACAGTGGGCCGCTGCCGGGGTTATAACTGGGTATATCAATGGTGTCAGCGAATGTTCCGCTGAGTGAGTTGTCATCGTTTTCCATCAACTGCACGGGCTCGCCCTTCGCCAAAATCATGATGCCGGATAGCGCCCACCCTTCGGTGAGTCTCTTCGGGGCGCCGCCCGTCAGCTTCTCGAACGGCATCTGCACGGTATAGCTCACAGTCAAATCCTGCGGGACGTCGAAAACGGACAGGGCGCGGTCCTGCCTCGGGTTAAGAGGATTGGTTGCGTCAAATGAGGTCGAGCCGTTGTCGATTGATTTTTCATAGGTGTAGGCAACCAGGAAGTTGGCATATTTCTCGGTGTGTTTCAGGCTTACCTGCAGGGAGTTAAAGCTCGAGCTGACGGCTGTGGTCATGTAAGGGTTGCTGATGAAGTTATCAGTCGTCGGCGTACTCAGTCCCGTGATCAGGCGGGTGGTGGCAAACGAAGTGACCCCGGGATATGCGGGAGCGGAGACGCCGGGAGCAAGTAGTATGGGCGAACCTGGCCCTGGGTCTTCGTTCCCCGGACCGCACGTTGGACTATTGGGAGCAAGATTCGCCGGATTGCTCAAGAACAGGCAGAGCGCTTGATTACTCGGATTTGATTCTTCGAACGTTAAGAGGTGCCGGCCTACCGATCCTACATAGCTGACGCCCAACACGGTAGACGACCCCAGCTGCCGCTGCAAGGAGAACTCAAACTGCTGCACCTGCGGTATTTTGTCGTGAGGATTTAAGTAGTCAGACCCGGAAAGAGGCGTGGCTTGCGCCCAATTGAAAGAGGTATCCGGATTGCTAGGCGAGGAGTTCACTGGCGGAAATGTAAAGGGAAATTTTTGTGTCTCGACGGTTCCGTTCGCGCGAGCAACAAATGGGGTCGCCAGCAGCGTTGACTCGGCGGAGTAATACAAACCATAAGGCGCGTCCCCAACCTCAACAAAACCAGTGGCGTCCTCGATCGCGCTGTAGAAGATGCCGTAGCCGGCACGAATACTGCTTTTACCCGGTCCGCCAAAAATTTTGCCGAGTAAGCCTTCTGTGTTATTCGGCGAATACGCGAATCCAATTCTGGGAGCGAAGTTGTGGTACTGAATGGGCGCCAAAGTTCGCGGCACGCCCGGATCTTCCGGAACCACCAATCCTTGCGGCGCAGTGGGGAAAACCTTGGACTGCTCACCAGGAATGACCGTTTCCAGCTTGTTCTGCGTGTCATACCAGGGCGTCATGATCTCGTAACGCAGGCCGTAATTGATGGTCAGGGTTGGCCGGGCGCGCCAGCTATCCTGGGCATAGACTCCGAAGTATTTGTCACGCGAGTCGAGAAGTTGCTGGCTGGCCTGCGTAAAACTTTGCGGAGCGCCAATCAGGTAGTCAGCGAAATCCAGGCCGGTCTCTTGCCCGTTAAAGGTATACGCCCCGTTGGCATCGTCGTAGTTGCGCTCGTTGATCTGATCGTAATGAATGTCTGCACCGAACTGCAGCGTGTGGGTACCCACAATTTTGGTGAAATTATCGATAATCTGGTAGGTGTTGTTGTATTGTTTCAGAACATCCTGAGGAAGTCCGAATTCGTAGTTATTGAACATGAAGGAGGGAACTCCTTCCAGCGCTGGATTGATTGGAGCGATGCCTCCGTTGAAACTCGGACCTGTGCCTGCAGGAGCCGTGAAGCCTAAAGACGTCAGCGGAACGTTCGTGCCGCCAATTGGAATTCCTCCGAAGTAACGGTCCCGCAGATACACCAGACGAACATCGTTGATGGTGGAATTATTGATAGTCGAGGTCAGGCCGAGATTGATCATCTCCGCCCGACCCTGAACGCTACTCTGAAAGCCAGGGACACTGATGTTCTGCGCATAAGGAGTGTTCACGTTGAATTGGTCGAAAAAGTAATATCCGAATAAAGTGCCGTAGTGCGTGTTTGTATCTAGGCGAATTCCGAATTTGTCGTCCCTTAAGCGCTGGTTATAGGCCGAGGTTGCGTAGAAAGGCTGCCCGCTAAGAGTCGTCGTCGCTTGTGGGATGTATTGCAATGTCTTCTGCGCAGCCGGAGACCACGCAGTCATCGGAATCAGGCCGTTGGAGAAGACACAGAGGTTGGCGGGAGTTGTAGGGGAGCATGGAGTCATCGGAGTGCTGCCAGATGCGGGGAGCGGAGGAGTGTAATAAGGCTCTCCCTGAAAAATAGTGCCCGCGGGCAGGCCGAGTTCCGAGTTAAGCGTCTGCGCCCAAAAAGGACCCTCCACTGCACCAACGGAGCCATTTGCCGCTGCCTGGCTGAATAGGTCGTTTAGATTTCCGAGGCGATCCTGTGCGGACGGCACTGGATAACTTTGTGGTTGGCCCTTGATTTGTCTGTTTCCCTGATAGTCACCAAAAAAGAAGGCTTTGTCCTTCTTTATCGGACCGCCAAAAACTCCGCCAAACTGATTTTGAATAAAATCCCCGCGCCCCACGAAGTATTGCGACGCGTCAAAGTCCGTATTACGCAGAAATTCGAATACGTCTCCGTGAAATTGATTGGTTCCAGATTTTGTAACGACATTGACTTGGCCGCCGCTGAAGTTTCCATATTCGGCATCGAAATTGTTGGTGATGATGCGAAATTCGTAGATGGAGTCGAGATTCGGAAGAATCGCCGCCCCGTTGTGGACGCCTTCCTGCGCGTCGGCTCCATTCACCATGAAACCATTCGAACCAATCCGGCCCCCATTTACGGATTGAGTTCCGTTGGTTTGATCGCCGGATACCGCCGTCTCGTCCGCGCCTACTCCCTGGGTCGTGTCATTGCAATTGCTTGATGTGCATTGATAAGGCGAAACGCCCGGCTGCAAAGTCAGCAGATCAATAAAGTTGCGCCCATTCAAGGGCACAGAAGTTATCTTGCTGCCCTCGATCACTTCGCCCATTTGGGTGCTCTGGGTCTCCACTTGAGCCGCTTCCGTGCCAACCTCAACCTTCTCGTTGATGGAACCAACATCGAGGCTCGCATCGGCTCGAAGGGCTGAGTTGGCATCAATCACCAACCCGGTTTGCCGAAAGGTCTTGAAACCGGCATGCTTGATTTCCAGGTTATAGGTACCGACCGCCAGTGTCGGAAGATTGTAAAACCCCTTGGCATCGGTGTTTTGCGTCGTCTGAACCCCGGTCTGGGTGTCGGTGGCAACCACGGTTGCTCCGGAAATAACGGCGCCCGATTTGTCGCTCACCACTCCGGAAATACTTCCCGTAATGCTTGCTGAACAGAGCCCCACCTCGAAAAGCACAAACATAAGCACAACAAGACCGCTATATCGATGCGCACGCATAACGTATCCCCCCAGAGCTTGTTTGGTTCAAGCCGTTGCTGTCTGCACTTTCATACAGTGAAATCGCGTATCGGATGTTGAAAGTAAAACCATTGCGCAATCACGGTTCTGGTGTCAACCATATTTTTTCGAGGCGGAGGATTACTGGATTGAATCACAGAACACGAAATCGGACCATCGCGCCGAACTTCGACCGTTAACCTTGTCGCCGCCAATTGTGCTTCGATGTGGAAAAGGCTCGTCGCGACTTTTCAATTCCTCAAGATCATGACCCGTTGCAGTCGCCGCCATCGGATACCGGGGCAACGCGTCAGAGCTTCCGGAGAAATTACGCAAGAGAGACCGTGCCCCAGAAGGCGAAGACCGCTCACCAGCTTCGCTTTCGAGGGTGGTTGGGGACGTTCGGCTGACTGGACTCGAATAATGGACGACTGAGCCGGTCAGATTAAAAGAACAGGACCACGCATCCTGCCACCAGCAGCGCAATCGCCCACGCTAGGTCGAAATTGAGCCACGTGTGCCGTAGTAGTTGTAAGCCCACCCTTTCATAGGTTTCAAAAAACAGTATCGCGAGGATTCCAGCGACGGCCAACATGCTCGCAGTGTGCAGCAACACTGCAAATACAATGGCGGATGCACTCAATGAAGAAGGCATTGCAACCATTCCTCCCGCCATGCTGTGCGTCATCCCGGACATCGGTTGTGCCATCAGAACTGGCAGGAGCATCAGTCCCGCACCATGAGCAGACGCCATGAGGAAGGACCAAACGAACAGATCCTTCCCTCCGACTCTCATACCGGCGCCCCGGGGATGACTCGCGCGGAAGAGTCGATAGACTCCGAGCCCGAAAAGAAATAACGCCACTCCCCATTTCAGAATATTCACCGGGAGGAAATGCTGAACGAAGCGCAAAGCGAGAATCGCCAGCGTGATCGCGGCGGCGTGTCCGAGAGCAATCGGAACGAGAGCGCGGACGACCGCCGAGCGACGCCTTTCCTGTAAGCCAAGAGCCAACGCAAACAGCCAGCCCATGGCTGGATTCAGACCGTGATACGCCCCGAGAAGCGCCAAGGCAATCCACGGCCAGTGGCGACTCATGGGTAGCAGTAGAAATCCGACGAGGCGTCGCCGCCCTGCAGTTTGACCTGATGCGGACGGAGATCACCGAACTCGGCAAACAGGTTGGGATCGAGCTGAATGCCGCCATCCTGCGCAACATCGAGCTTCACCATCCAGCCTCGGATGCCATCGGGATAGAACTGCTCATCCCAGGCCGCGTACAACGAATTGGTGAAATAGACGCGGCGTCCGTCGCGGCTGATTTCCACCATCTGCGGACCCCCATTCAACTGCTCGCCCGGCCTAGCAGGATGAGCTGCTCGACGTACGATCCCGCCAACATGCACAGAGCCGATCAGTTTGGGATTGAAGGGATCGGAGACATCGTACTGCCGCATCTCTCCCGTGCCCCAGCAGGACGCGTAAAGAAATCGATCATCCACAGAGAGATTGATATCGGTAAGGAGCGGCGGCACAGCTTTGAAGCCCTGCAATAGCGGAGGCAGCTGGCTCGGCTCTGCGGGTTCAGCAGGAATCTCAATGACTTTCTTCACTGCGAATTTCCCGTTCGACCCGTTACCGTCATTGCTGCGATGCCACAACCAGATGGAACTGGAAAGATCCTTTAGCGATGTGACCACACCGACAAAACCATAAGCCTTCGTCGGATCGTGGGCCGCGCGCAGCTCAAGGACCATCTGCTGTTCCGCACCCAGATCTAATGTTTGAAGATGGCGGCGCTTGCGGAGATCCCATATGTGCATGCTGTGGCCGTACTTGCCGCCCAGCAGCAACTCGGGATTCACGCCGTTCTCCACCATGTTCGGCGTGCCCCACTCGCTGGTGACCGCGATGTCATATCCCAGATGCCACGCGAAGTCATAGCCAAAATATTGCGGACCGCGATCAACCTCCCAACGACCGAGTGGTTCGAAGTTGTAATGATCCAGCGCGAAGATTCCGCCGGGACCATCGCCGCTCGGCGAGCCAAGAGCGCTCAGGTAGATGCCATCGGGCCCGCAATGAATCGTGTGAGGACGGCTGTAGCCGGTTCTTTCTGCCAAGTCCTGCGGCTCGATCACTTTTACAATTTTCGGCTGCTTCGGATTGTCCTTGGTGTCGATTACATGGATCCGCGACGAGCGCAGGCCAGGAACAATTAGATAACGTCGTTCGACGTGCGGGTGCGGAGCATAGGGACACAAGGCGGAGCTGCACGCGTTCCAGCCGAAATGATGAAGTTCATCTCCCGCGTTCGGCATATCTACCCGGCCCACGATCTGACCGTACGTGTGCGACTCGCGGTCCACATCCACGACAACCAGGGCGTCAGGATGGCTGCCTCCATTGGCATTCAAAGCCGCGACATATGCCAGCTTCTCTGCCGGCGCCTGCATCGCCAGCTTAGGGGAGGGATAAAACGTTGGATCAGTCTTCCACAGCATCAGATGACCTCCTCACTACAATCTATATAGGCCATTAACGTACTAGAGTATATGTCGGTCACCGTCATGGCAGCCTGTATTTTAGACTGAACTTCGCGCAGTATACGATAGAGTCAATCAACATACTAGACATAGCTAGGAGGTCTTCAAGACTCGAACTGCGAGGCAACGCAAAGCAACGCAAAAAAGATGGACGAGGGAGGCAAGGAAACAATCGCAAGAGATCTACCTGATTGGCCGCGAACCCGTGATGAGGATGTCCACAAGTCTTCTGGCGCTTTGCTGCCAGTCAGGACCGGACGCGACGTGGGAGACACCAATCAGTGCGCGAAGCAGATCGAATGGCTCCAGATCTTTACGAATGTCGCGGCTCTTGATTGCGCGCTTCACCAACGAATCAATCGCTCCCTGGATCTGACCGCGTGAACCTTCAAACAGCTTCGAAGGCCCTCCGACGATCGAGTTCAGTGCAGGGGCGATGATCTGCTTCGTTGCGATGTAGTCGACGAACAGTAACATCCATGCGCGCAAGGCCTCGATGGGAGGAAGGCTTTCGGAGAACTTCTTTTCGGCTGCGGCCATTTTTTCCACTTCAGTCCGATAGACTGCTTCGATCAGTGCGTCCCGCGTGGGAAAGTGGCGATATAGAGTTCCCGCTCCAACGCCAGCCTCCCTTGCAATGTCGTCCAGGCTGGCATTCGCGCCGGACCGGGTAAACGCCCCCTTTGCCGCCTCCAGAATACTCTCGCGGTTCCGTTGCGCATCGGTGCGCGGCTTTCGGGCAATTGCCTGATTTTTCGTTGGCATACAAAAAAAGTTGCAACCGGAGACAGTCTCCGGTTATCTTATCTACTGATTCGGAGACACTCTCCGTTTTAGCCGGAAGCCGGCGGCCTGTCAATAGTCGTTCCTGGGTTCTCCGCCTTCGAGAGGTGAGGAATATGAATTCACTCGCTCGTTACAAAGCGTCTGAAAATACAAACGTTGGCTGCGCTGACCTCGTCACAATGGCGGAACTGGAGTTGTCAGCATTCTTCAACGCCATCACCCAATTGTTCGGGTCAGAGCAGGCGAAGCTCTCAGCAGATCACTGGCTGCACGAGTTGATCGAGATCGATGCTCTGCCCGCTTCATCCCATGAATGGCGATTGATCACTGCGAAGGCTACGGCTCGGCTCGCAAGCCGAGTGAACGCTTCGTTTCTATCGACCGAATTTATCAACGCTTAGGAGAAAAAGAATATGCGTGTTTTTGTTTCCGGTGCTACAGGTTTCATTGGTACAGCAGTCGTTCGAGAACTGATTGACGCAGGCCATCAGGTGCTCGGCCTCGCGCGCTCGGATGCGGGCGCTCGGTCGCTGACTGCGGCTGGCGCCCAGGCGCATCGCGGCGACCTGGAAGACCTGGAAAGCCTACGCAGTGGAGCGGTCGCGTGTGATGCCGTTATCCACACCGCCTTCCGGCATGACTGGTCGAGGTTTGCGGAGAGCTGCGAACTGGACAAGCGCGCCATCGAGGCCATCGGCGCCGTGCTCCAGGGCTCCAGCCGTCCGTTCATCGTCACCTCCGGAGTCGGAGTGGCTGTGGGCCGCGCCGCGACCGAGGACGATCCACCGTTGTCCCCTTCCCCATCCCTTCCTCGTGTATCAGAGGCGACGGCCATTGCGCTCGTGGAGAGCCGAGTTCGCGCCTGTGTGATGCGCCTGCCGCAAGTCCACGACACGGTAAAACAGGGCCTCGTAACCCCCCTGATCGCTGTAGCCCGCGAGAAGGGCGTTTCTGCGTATGTCGGCGATGGTCAGAACCGCTGGCCTGCCGCGCATGTGCTCGACGCCGCCCGTCTCTACCGGCTTGCCCTGGAAAAAGGCTCTGCGGGAGTCCGGTATCACGCCGTCGCCGAAGAGGGTGTCCGGCTCAAAGACATCGCTGCCGCCATCGGCCGCGGCCTGGACGTGCCCGTCACTTCCATCTCACAGGAACAGGCCCAGGAACATTTCGGATTTTTCGGGTTCTTCGCGGGGAGAGATAGCCCGGTCTCCAGCGCGCGAACCCGGGAACAGCTGGGCTGGAACCCGACCGGGCCCACGCTCCTCACCGATCTGAAGGCGATGAAATATTTCGAACACGCTGCGGACGCTGTGGTTTCGCACGGGTAACGCGTCAGCGATAAAGTTACTTAGAGGGATTAATACAGGAGGTAGAAAATGACGAACATACTTGAGGCAACTTCATTCGGGGCAACTTCGACCACAGATGACGTTTTGTCCGGCGTAAATCTGAAGGGCAAACGGATTCTTGTAACGGGTGTTTCAGCCGGCCTTGGCGTGGAAACCGCTCGCTCCCTGGCTGCGCACGGTGCTCAGGTTGTAGGCGCGGCGCGGGATTTGAACAAGGCCAAGGCTGCGACCGAACGGGTGCGAGAGGACGCCGGCGCGAATGGGGGAAGCTTCGAACTGGTGGAACTCGACCTTGCCAACCTGAAAAGCGTGCGCGCCTGCGCCGACCGGTTTCTGGCGAAAGGCGAACCGTTCGATGTGGTTATTGCCAATGCCGGAGTGATGGCTACGCCGTTCGGCCACACCGCCGACGGCTTCGAAACGCAGTTCGGAACGAATCACCTGGGCCATTTCGTCCTGGTCAACCGAATTGCATCTCTGATCCGCAATGGCGGGCGGGTCATCAACTTGTCTTCTGCGGGTCATCGCTACGCCAATGTGGACCTTGACGATCCTAACTTTGAACGCATGCCTTATGAACCTTTCGTTGCCTATGGTCGATCCAAAACGGCGAACATCCTCTTCGCCGTTGCGTTCGACAAACGGCACCGGGACCGCGGTGTGCGCGCGGCCGCTGTGCACCCGGGTGGTATTCAGACCGAACTGGGTCGATATCAGGATCCAAGCCGTATAACGAGGATGATCGAACAGATAAATCAGCAGCGGGCAGCTGAAGGCAAAGGTCCGTTCCAGTGGAAGACGGTTCCCCAGGGAGCCGCAACTTCAGTGTGGGCGGCTGTCGTTGCTTCCGCTGACGAGATCGGGGGCCAATACTGCGAGGACTGCCACGTTGGCCATGTCGTGGCGGACAACCTGTCCGTCGGCATAAACGAAGGCGTGCGTGGATATGCGGTGGATGCAAAAACTGCCGAGGCGCTCTGGAAGAAGAGCGAAGAACTGGTTGGAGAGTCTTTTTAGCTTTCCTCGTTATAAATATTAAACAATTCCAGGAGGAAGGGAATGATAAGACAGCTTGATCTTGCCAGCAGCTTCACTCTGGCTGGCACGTTCCTGACCGTGAACCGCATGGGGTACGGTGCAATGCAACTCGCCGGGCGAGATGGTAACAAGCTTGTATGGGGGCCTCCCCGCGATGTCGATGCAGCGATCGCTGTTCTGCGAGAGGCTGTCGCGAGCGGCGTGAATCATATCGATACAGCCGATTTTTATAGTCCCCATGTCACTAACCAGATCATACGGAAAGCGCTGTCCCCGTATCCCGACGATCTGGTGATCGTCACCAAAATCAGCGCCCGGCGCGGTGAGGATGGATCATGGATTCCGGCTTTCTCACGCGAAGAGCTGACCGCGGCGGTTCACGACAACCTTCGCAATCTGGAACTGGATGTGCTCGATGTGGTCAACCTGCGCAGTATGTTTAGCATCCACGAACCCGCCGAGGGATCGATCGAGGCGCCAATGACAGTTCTGGCCGAGCTCCAGCAAAAGGGTTTGGTGCGTCATATCGGGCTTAGCAACGTCACGACCGCGCAGACCGCGGAAGCCAGAAAGATCGCTCCGATCGTCTGCGTACAAAACCACTACAACCTCGCGCATCGAACCGACGATGCACTTATACCTGATCTTGCTCGTAACGGCATTGCCTACGTGCCATTCTTTCCACTCGGCGGGTTCACTCCTCTACAGTCGTCTAGCTTGTCTGACGTCGCCGTGCGGCTCGGCGCCACGCCCATGCAGGTTGCGCTAGCGTGGCTTCTCCAGCGGTCTCCCAACATCCTGGTGATCCCGGGAACATCTTCGATCGAGCATCTTCGTGAGAACCTTCAATCTTCGACGCTTCAAATTCCTCCTGAAGTGATTGCTGCTCTCGATGCTCTCGATGGAAGTGTCTGGAGGGGGAAGCCCGGGTCAGGAGTCACAAATTTATAACGACGTCGCGAGTAAGTTGTGAGCAGCAAGCAAAAAGATTGCAGGGCGCGGGCTCTTCGAGTGGTTCCGTCCATAGACAACCCATCTAGAAACTAACCGCTGCACCAATGCCATTATTGCTCGCAAGCCATTGATTTAACGTAGCTTTTAAATCCACCACCGGGAGTCGAAAGGGAGCACGCTGGAGGTCATCTCAGAACTCTGCACGCCGCCGATTCGCCTACACTTACTCGACCTCTAAGCCGCAAGCGTTCGATCCCCAGTCGATACTGGCGCAAGAAATCCCTTTCACTAGGAGGAAACCGAAATTGCTCTCGATACTCAAATAAAACATCAAGCGGAGGTCAGCTATGGGGAGTCCTGTCTATCGGCGTCATTGGATTATCGTCCTAACGAGCCTGGTCGTTGGCGGAATGTTTATTGCGAGCGGCGACACCTTCCCTGCGCTCTTCGCGGAGGGGCACCCTGCTCTTGCAGGCCAGACGTTGTCTGCCTCGGGTGTTCTCGCGCTCCACGGGATTGTGGATTCAGCTCATAACGCCGATCTTCGCTGGTCCGACTTTACTCCCTACAAAACAGAAGTCGCCAAACTTTACGAGATGAATGGTCACTCTCTACTTTGGATTCAGAACGGCCACGTTCGTCCCCAAGGGCTCGCTGTGATCGGGCTCTTACAAAATGCCAACGCTAAAGGACTCGGCCCCGAAGATTACGACGGCTCGCGATGGCAGGGCCGCCTCCTCAAGCTGAGCCAAAATCCGTCAGAACAAGACTTGGCCTCGTTCGATACCGCGCTAACCGTCTCGGCGATGCGCTACATCCGCGCCGTTCACTGTGGCCGTGTAAATCCCAAGGAATTCAAATTTCAGCTCGATATGGGGGGAGAGCAACTCCCGTTGGCGGAATACATTCAGACTCAGGTTCTGCCAGCAGACGATCCAGCCGCCGAAATCCAGAAGCTCGAACCGCCCTTCTTGGGCTACCGGGAGCTGCTCGCGCTCTTACCGGTTTATGAAGGATACGCAAACCAAGATGACGGAGAGAGGCTACCGACGATCACGAAGACTGTGCGGCCTGGCCAAACCTACGCCGGCGTGGCCCGCTTGGGGCGGTTTCTTCAAATCATCGGCGACATTCCTGCAGGCGCACAACTGAATCCGAACGCAAGCATCTATGACGGTGCGCTCGTCGAGGGCGTGAAGCACTACCAGGACAGACATGGAGAAACTCCCACCGGCAACCTTGACGCCCGCACGATCAATGAACTCAATACGCCTCCGGCGGTCCGCATTCGCCAGATCAAGCTGACGCTGGAACGGTGGCGCTGGCTTCCGCATTCCTTCCCACAGCCACCCGTGGTTGTGAATCTTCCTGAGTATCGTGTGCGCGCGATGAACCCGGATGGCACCGTCGCCTTCTATAAGAACGTCATCATTGGAAAAGCCTATGGCCATAAGTCTCCGATCTTTGAGAAGGAGATCCAATACGTGGTCTTCCGGCCCTACTGGGAGGTGACTCCCAGCATTCAGCGGAACGAGATCGTGCCGCACATTCAGAAGGACCCGAATTACATCGCCAAGCATAATTTTGAAGTCGTTACTCCCAAAGGAGAGATCGTAACCGACAATCAAGTGAGCCCGGAGGTTTTAGAAGGCATAAGATCGCTTCACCTGATGGTGCGGCAAAAGCCCGGCGATACGAATTCTCTGGGCCTGGTAAAGATCATCTTCCCCAATCCGGATAACGTGTACCTGCATGGTACAGATGCCCCGGAACTGTTCTCGCAGGACGTGCGCGATTTCAGCCACGGATGCATTCGGGTAGAAAAGCCTGCGGACCTGGTTGCTTGGGTGTTGCGAAACAATCCAGGCTGGGATTTAGAGCGGGTGAAGGCCACGATGAACGGCGAGAAAAACAATCTTCAAGTGAACCTCGCCACCCGAATTCCGGTTCTGATTGTCTACGGCACGGCGACGGTGAACGAGGAAAATCAGATTCGGTTTTTCGATGATATCTATGGTTATGACGCAGCACTCGACAAAGCGTTGGCCGCCGGTTATCCCGATGCCTGGTAAGGACCTTAAACAAGGCAACCAGCAAATTGCATCTAACGTAGAATGGAAGTAATGCGACAATACATTTTGAATGGCAGTGAAGGAACATCCGTGTCATCTCCGAGAAAAAAGAGCAAATCCGGCGTTCGTCGTTTGTCACTAATTCTCTTATTTCTGCTGGCGCCGCTGCTCGGGCACGGCACAGAATCTGCGTCCCCGGCGGCACACGAGTACCGGCTGCGCTTCTATCACACTCACACGCGGGAGCGACTGGATGTAGTCTATCGTCGCGGTGATCAATACATCCCCGAAGCGCTAGACCAGCTCGACCATTATCTACGCGACCACCGTACCGGAGATGTGCGTCATTTCGATCCTCGGCTCTTCGATCTTCTCCACGACCTGACCGCGTCGCTCGGCGATTCCAGTGGTGAAATCGATGTGATTTGCGGCTACCGCACGCCCTGGAGCAATGAATTCCTGCGCACGCGCAGCCCGCACACCGGCGTAGCGCAGCACAGCCTGCATATGCAGGCCGAAGCGATTGACATTCGCCTACCTGGGATTTCGACCTCGGAACTGCGTAACGCAGCCCTGCGCCTGCATCGCGGAGGAGTGGGCTACTATCGCAGCTCGGACTTCGTGCACGTCGACGTCGGGCGTGTGCGCCATTGGTAGTTGCTGCTTAATGCTCCAATAAAGAGAGCCAGCGCTGATCTCGTGAGCCATCGGGCCCGAGTCACAGAGCGTTGCCCCCATCAGTCTCGCTAAATGTCGTCCACACGCTCATTCAGGGGTTTGGCCGATGGCTTCGGTCATCTCGTCGCGAGCCTGGATGTAGTCGAGTTGCGCTTGCAGGAGCAGAGTCTTAGCGTCCAGTTCGTGGGCAGTGGCCGCCTCAGATTGCGAACGCAGAGCGGCGCCTTTTTCCATTTGCTGGGCCATCACACGACGGGATTCGGCGCGCAGGGTTAGAAGCTCCTGCGAGACTTGCATCATTTGGCGGGTGCGCTCTAGTTTGTTCCAGGCGGTCTGCACGCGGAGTTCTACTTCTTCGCTGATGCGGGCCAGGTTTTCCTTGGCTTGCGCCAGTTGTGCTTGGTATTCCGCGATGGCGGCGTTCCGCCTGCCACCGTCGAACAGGTCGTATCCGAAATGGACGCCGAAGGTTCCGAAATTTCTGGCCAGGAAGGGGACGTTGTCCTGGTAACTGTAGCGGGCGAAGGCTTCGACGTCCGGTATGTATTGACGTTTCGCCAGGCGGATGGCGGCGTTGGCTTTTTCAACTTCGGCGCGGGCTTCGGCAATTTCGGGATGGGATTCGAGGGCTACGCGGAGACACTCTTCGCGGGCGCAGCTAGTGCTGGCCTGCTTGACGTTTGCATCGAGAGTTAGCGGCGTCGTCAGCGGCAGGCCGATGGCGTCGTTCAGTTGCATGGTCAGGTCAGAAAGTTGCAGGTCAGTGGTTAAGAGCTCCTGTTTGGCTTCGAGAAATTGTGCGCGGCTTTCAATGCCCTCCTCTTCGAGGGTGCTGCCATATTTCACTTGTTCAAAGCGCTCTTGTTGCAGGGCGTCACTGGCTTGAATCTTGGCTTGCGCGGCTTCGCGATGGACTTGAGCGATCAGGATAAGGTAGTAGAGCTGGTGAACTTTCAGCGCGACCGTGTTCTCGGTTTGGTGGGCTCTATCGCGCGTGGCGTTAAGGTCGGCTGCTGCTACCTCGTTGGCCGGTCTGATCTTCCAGAGATCAGAGAGCGGTTGCGTTAACCCGGTGCCGCTGGTGACCAGCGTCTTGCCGCCCTGGGTGAGAATAGCAGTACTACTGGGGATGGGTGTGCCGCCGGCGAAGCCAAGGCTACCGGCGGGAATCCCGATAAATTGCGTGTCGGTGAGCTGAGCGAGATTGCTGTCGTTGCGCAGGACGGGGAAGTAGGCGCTGCGCGCGAGATCCTTGGTGTGTTGTTTTTCTTCGACCTTAAATTGACTGATGCGGACGACGTGATTGTGTTTCAGCGCCAACTGCACCGCTTCATCGAGCGAGATTTGTCGCGGCGCCGGTAGTTTGGCTTCTTTCGCCGTAGTTTCTTGGGCGAGCGTGGTTGCGGCCCGGATTAGCGGCAACAGAAGACACAGGAGCGCTAGGCGCGTGCACGTGAGTCTGTTCATGAGTTTGTCCTTTGAACGGATTCCTCTTCAGGGAAGCCGAGTTCGCCATAGTCCAGGGGAGATTTTTTCAGCAACGCCACGAGCAAAAGAGCGGCAACACAGGCCCAGGCGATCAAGTGAAAGCCGTCGATAAACGTGAGGGTGTAAGCCTGCAAGCGAACACGGGCGCTGATCAATCCGACAGCTCGGCCGGTGGCGGCAGGCAGTCCGGAGGATTTGCCCGAGAGGCCGGCGGTGAGTTGCCGGATGGCAGCCTCGCTGGTCCAATTGCCCGGTTGCACGTGTAACCCGAGCAAATTGGAGTGGATCTGTTCGCGCATGGCGATGAAGTGTGTCATGTAGGCGACGCCTATTTGGCCGCCGAGCAAACGCACGACGTGAAAAAAGGCGGAGAAGGTCAGGGCGGCCTGGGGCTTGGAGAGTCCGCCGGTGAAAATTGCTTGCAGGACGATTGTGGAGACCAGTCCAATGAAGGCGAAGGATTGGCCAATGCCCATGAGCAGTTCGGAGCGATAGAAGTCCGCAGCGTACCACGCGCTGGTGTACTGGGCGTTGAGCAGCGAGGCTGCGGCAATGCAGGTAAAGCCGGCGGCCATCAGCCAACGGGAATCCAGTCCGTAAAGAAGTAGCAGAGCGGCGATCACTGCAATCACAAGTTGCGGGGCCGCGGTCCAAAATACGGCGGGCGCGAATTGATCGGCCTCAAATCCGTGCACAGCCAGTGATTGTGGAATCAGAATGATGGTGGCCAGCAAGCAAAAGCGGAAAAATATCAGACTGAAGCTGAGAAGAATGGTGTTCCATTGACGCAGGTATGGAAGGTCAACGAGGGGGTTGGGGCTGCGTAGACGGCGAATTAGCGACGCGAGCAAGAACACTGCAGCGCCGCAGGATAGCGCGGTGAAGAGGCCGGAGTGCCACCAGTCGAGCCGTTGACCTTGATCCAGCGCCGCAAAGAGCAGCGCGAAGCCAGCGCTGGCGTATAGGAACCCCGCGAAGCTGGGCGGAGAGGCAGCGGATTTTCTCGGTGGGGGAGCGGGAACGCCGTAATAAATGCAGAGGGCCATGATGGGTGTGAGGACGGCAGAGGCCCAGAACATCCAGTGGTAGGAGAGGTGATCGCGATACCAGCCGTAGAGTGATGGAGCTATGTTCACAGCGCCATCGACTGCACTGGCGTAGAGCGCGAGGGTAAACGGAAGGAAGCGCGGCGGAATGTTCTTCAACGCGAACGTTAGCGTCAGCGGATAGAAGGTTCCGGAAGTCAGGCCCGCGACGACTAGCCCCGTGAGCAGCAAGGCATAACTGTGGATGAATGGCAGAAACACACAGATGACCGTGAAAGAAGTCGCAGCAAGCAATAGAACTTTGCGTGCCCCCAACAATCCACCGAGGTAAACCGTGAACGGCCCGATGAACATCAGTGCGACATTGTAGGCACTGCCGATCCATGCGCCGTCGTCAAAGCCAATGCCCAGGCTGCCTTTCAAGTCCGCGGTCCCCAGCGTTAGCATGCGACCGGTCAGGGTAACGATTCCCGCGCCCATGACCACGCCCAGGATTCCCACCAGCGGGCTTTGCGAAAGTTCAGATGGCAGGCCTGCGGCGATCGCTTTGGCGATTTGTGGTTTTGAAGGTGGGCGCAGAACTGCGATTTGCGTTGACATTCTTCGCGCTCCGGTTAATGCGACGTTTTTACCTTCACGGTCACAGAGAGTCCGGGGCGCAATTGCGCGGCTTGCGTAAGATCCTCGAGAGCGATCTTCACCGGGATGCGCTGCACGACTTTCGTGTAATTGCCGGTGGCGTTGTCCGGCGGCAGTAGGGCGAATTGCGATCCGCTCGCCGGTGCAATTTCCAAAACTTTTCCGCGCACTACTTTGTCGGGAAATTCATCGATGCGGATCTCCGCCGGATCGCTTGCTTTCATGTGGGTCAGTTGCGTTTCGCGGTAGTTGGCCTGGACCCATTTGGCTTCCGCTACAAAGGTCAGGACCTGTGTGCCCGGTGAAACCAGTTGTCCCGGGCGCACCTGCCGTTCGCCCACCGTACCGTCGGCAGGGGCGTGGATCTTTGTGTAACTCAAGTTCACCTGGGCAACGGTTAGCGCCGCTTCCTTGGCGTGCAGATCAGCTACGAGTTGCTGCTCCTGCGATTCGAGCACCTCTTTGCTGCGGCGTTCCGCTTCCACACCGATTTCATTGCTCCGCAGTGCGGTTTTGGCTTGCGTAACATCGGCTTCGCGGCTGACGGCTTGCGCGGCGAAGCGCTGCTCATCGGCCACGGCGGCTTCCACTTTTTGTTGAGTTGTAGCGTGAGTGGCGAGCAGCGCTTCCTGGCGCGTGAGTTCAGCACCGGTGCGGACCACGTCCGCGTGCACGGCGTTGATGCCTGCTTCGGCAGCCGCGATTTGCGACTTAGCCTGGTCGATCCCAGCGAGCGCTTTATCGATGCGGGCATCCTGCAGTTCACGTTGTCTACGATTATTTTCGATTGCGGCCTTGGCCGCTTCGACGGCGGCAGTGGCCTGGGCCAGCTGGGCCTGGTAATCGTCGTCCTGGAGTTCCACGAGCAAGTCGCCAGCGCGAACCTTTTGATAGTCCGAGACTTTCACGTCGCGGACGATACCTGCGACTTTTGTGCTCAGGGGTGTGAGGTCGCCGCGAACCATAGCATCGTCCGTGACTTGCTCCAGCCGGCCGCCTTCCCAGCCGTTCCAGTCCCGCGTCAGGGTAACAATGATGGCCAGGGCCAGAAGCAGCACAACCACAGGCGTGAGAATTTTCAGCCACGGCCAACGGGGTCCGGGTTGCGCGGCGGCGGCGTGTTCGGCTGACGGGGCAGCGCTCGGTGCAATTGGCGTGACTGGAGTTGGATTTGTGGGCGAAGCAGCGGCCATGGTTTCATCTCCTCAACAAGGTAAAGCTTGGCTTACTCCCTCGATTCGATGGCCCGGTTAGGACCTGCAAATGAAAGGTGCCATTGGAACTAAATACCGGAAATCTTCCAGGTACCCAAACCCTCATGGACACGATGGAGTCGTCTTTGTTCGTGCCGGCGCTTTAGCAGATACTCTCACTCGATTGCAGACCGGGACACATCACGAAATGGAGTGCTTTTTAGCTACCGCTGAAGGCTGGGCACGGAGTACCCCGTTCGTGGTAGCCGCAGTTCTTTGTGCGGGAATGTTAGCTCGCGTTGAATGCCGCCGTCATAGCGGCGGGGGCATGGTCTTTGGAGCATGTTTTTATGGTTCCCGGAGGACCCTCGGAGAATCGCTGTCATTGCGAATTCTGACCGGGTTGCAGGTAGGTCATGGGCTGACAGGAAGATGTTTCCGGGGAAGAAGTCGCATTGCCGACGACCATCACGAAAGCCAAGCAGTTCTTATTGTGCCAATTTAACGCGCTGCAACAAATCCCGGAACCGCGGATCACTTCGAATTGGGTCAAACATCGGGTCCACCTTGATTTGCGCGACCACGTTGGAGTGCTCCGAATATGCTTGCTGCAGCAGTTCGATCGCACTCCCTTTCTCGCCTGTGCCCAGATAGGCGAGCAGCAACACTGGCGTTCGATCCGCCCGCGAGCGAGAAATCTGCTCAAGTTTCGTCAACGCCCGGCGTGTCTCATCCGCATGCCCCGAGCGGCTATAGACCGCCGCCTTCCACGCCAACGTCCATGGCCCCTCCTCGCGGTCTGCCAAACGATTGATCAAGTCGACCGCCTCATCGTATCTGCCTAGTTGGAAATAGGAAGGAATCATCAAAACCCGCGCGTGATCAAAATTGGGATCGAGATCGAGCACCAACCGGCATTGCTTCACCGCGTTGTCAAATTGGCGCGAGTCATACAGGATCGATGCGTAATCGCTGGCAATAATCAGCGATAACGGATCCAGTTGCCGCGCTCGCTCGCTCTCGGCAAACCCTTCCTCGAATCGGCCCTGCCACGAAAGAAACTCCGCATACCACTGGTGCGCGGTCGCATATTGCGGATCGAGTTGAATCGCCCGCCGGAATTCCTTCTCCGATTCCGGCCAGTCGTAATCGTAGTTCTCTCTGATCAGGGCGAGGGAGGCGTGCGCCTCGGCGAGACTCTCATCGAGTTGCAGCGCCCGCAAGGCCGCAGTCCGCGCCTTCGGCATCAGCTCGTTTTGAGGACCTAAGTACCACGTGCTCATCAACGTGAAAGTGTCCGCCAGCCCGGCGTAGGCGCGGCCGTAATTCGGATCCGTATCGATCGCCTGCTGAAAGTAATCGGCCGCCTGTCGAAATCCTTCCGCTGTCCTCTTGTTCCAGAAATACCGGCCCTTCAGATACAGGTCATACGCTTCATAGGACCGCGCCCCCGGCACAGGCGTAGCGGCCTTCCGCGCCGCGTCGATCGGGCGGCGGCCGCTCAGGCTGAATTCGATTTCGTTGGCGACCTCGCGCGCAATCTCCATCTGCAGTTCCAGCAGATGGCTCAAATCTCGATCGTATTCCCGCGCCCACAGATGGCTCTGGTCCTTCACCTGGATCAGCTGAGCCGTAATCCGCACACGCTCCGAATCCCGGCGGACGCTGCCCTCGATAACATACTGCACTCCCAGATCTTTTCCGATCTGAGGAATTGATTCCTGCGAGTGCTTGTAGTGCATCACCGAAGTCCGGGCAATGATGCCAAGATGGACAGGATCGAGGTTCCCGAGCTGGCTGATCATCTCCTCCGTCAGCCCATCGCTGAAATACTCCTGTCCCGCATCCCCGGTGAAATTCTCAAACGGCAAGACCGCCAGCAGAGTTCTGGCAGGGTGCTCAGCCGCGCCGTGCCGGGAACGCCAGATCCAAAGCGTAGACGCCACTAACAGGACCAGCGCGAACGCGGCGGAGGCGGTGACGGCCGCTCCCCAGCCCCGTGCGCCCCGCCCGCGCGAGTGCAATTGGATTCCGGGGACGCTTCTCGCGTCGGGAACAGCCACAGGCACTTCTATCTCCGGCTCGTTTTTGTCTGCCTCTGTGACCGGAACCAGAAACCGGTAGCCCTGGCCTTGCACGGTGAGGATGTAGCGCCGACCGGCCGTCTCGTCCAACGCCTTCCGCACCATGAAAACGGTTTGCGTCAGGTTTGACTCTTCCACGAAACTGTCCGGCCAGACCGCTTTCATCAGCTCATCCTTGGTCACAGTCCTTCCGGCGTTTTGCACCAACAAGAGCAGGACGTCGAAGGCCTTCGGAGTTAGTGGCACAGTTGTCCCACCTCTCCTCAACACCCGGCTTTGCGCGTCGAGATGGAACTCGTCAAACTCGTACAAGTTACTGGTCAGACTAGACATAGCCCTGTTTTTAGAGGTTTTGAGAACTTTTGATCGCCGATTTTAGGACAC
>Ga0209656_10000327_pt1 | contig 31964 bp, 31 predicted proteins | sample BogFormECP12_OM2_FD_188239 | JGI IMG/M metagenome (GOLD analysis project Ga0209656, IMG submission 188239) | Bog forest soil microbial communities from Calvert Island, British Columbia, Canada - ECP12_OM2 (SPAdes) (version 2) | ecosystem: Environmental > Aquatic > Freshwater > Wetlands > Bog ...
GCCGACTCGTCCTGGCCCGGCGACTACATCGAGCCCACGCCGCCCGGTGCGCTCGACGCGAATCCATGGATCAACGGGGACGCCGACTACCGCAACTGGGGCATCAACACGGCGAACATCGTCTTCTACATCGGCGACGGCAACCCCTACCTCTTCGCTGAGATGTATCCGGGGGCCACCCCGGCCGAGTACAACACCTCGGCGGGCGCATACGTTTTGGCGCCGAACTCTTCGGTCACCGTGGAGATCGGCAGCCAGAACTACGACGTCCCGTTCGCCGGCTCGTGGGGCGCGCCGCATCCCAATGACCAACTGCAATGGCTCCCGATGTACGCCTGCAACCTGCTCGAAAATGATGCAAATGCGTCGTCCCCATGGCTGAGCTGGGGCCAGGCCTTCAATGGCCTGCATAGCGTCCTCGCGTTCGATACCGAAGCGTTGGACAGCCACCCCTTCGTGTCGGACTTCGTGCTTGGCTTCCTGGGCTTCCAGGTTCTATTCATCAACTTTGAGCCGCAGACGATTGTCCAGTCATGGCTGAACGTCGCCAACGCGACGGACATTGGAACGCCGGCGGCGATGGGCCCGATCACCAACGTCGATGTGCGGGGCACCACCGTCGGCGTCTGTGACTACGCTGACTACTACTGGGGCAGAGGCGCGGTGGGACCCACCATCCCTCGGGACATGATCGACGCCTGGTGGTACATCATGGGGACCGACGCCGTCCAGACCTTCCCGTAACCGCAGCCTGGCCTCACATCTCACACGACGCGCTGACGGAGACGTCAGCCGACCGGGCACGCCGGTGATCGCTCGGAATGGAGAGCGGAACGGGGTGCCGGTAACAATCGAGCCGTGAGCACCGCTACGGCGTCCAGTTTCCTGAACGCGGCTGGCACGCTGGGCGGGTGACGATCAGCGAGCGGATCGAGGCGGCCCGGCGGGAGCGGCAGGCGCCCTGCGCACTGCCGGGCCTTCCCCTGCACGACGATGTTCACCGCCATAGCGGGCTGGGCTTGCACAACGCCGTGCCAATACGAACAAGTCATGATCTGATTGAACCTGCTCAAGACGGGAATAGAACGCAAGGACGAAAGCGCCTCGCCTAGTGTTCGTGCAAACACAGCGGGGGAAGATGCGAGACGCTTTCGCCTCCTTCCGGTAACGACACGGTAACGCACGAACCGGGCACTCGTCAGGCCCCTCCGCCTAACCCGGCGCCTTCCGCTGGCAGTGCGGGCAGTGCGCAGCCATCAACGCGAACAGGTCATCATCTGACTCGACGGCCACCAAGCCGGCACGGCGGCCAGGATCCGGGGCTTGATCAACGGAACGGCCAGTGGCGATAGCGAGCTGAGGACCGCTGAGTTACCGCCACCGGCCGTTCGGACGAGCTCCGTGGCGGGAGGATGGAAGACTTGCCACGTGCCTAGGAGTCAGCTGCCACTCCCAGCGGACCCTGCGGAAGCTGGCGTGCAGGGAAGCAGGGTCGGCGATCACGTCCGTCACGGGCAGCCCGCGGAACGGCCCGAGCTCCCAGTACGACGGCTGGGTAGCCGAGGCCAGCAGCACGGTCGTCCCGAAGGACTCGGCCAGCGTCCGCAGCGCGGACAGGATCGGCAGCAGCAGGCGATCCGGCAGCGCCTGCACCTCGTCCAGCACGATCACCGAGCGGGCCAGCCGGTGCAGTTTCCGCATCGCGGCCGGCCGGTGATCAAACAGCGACTGGAACAACTGCACCGTGGTGGTCACCACGAACGGCGCGTCCCAGTTCTCCGAGGCGAGCCTGCGCCACCAGCGGGCTGCCCCGTCTCCGGCCCGGCCGTCGAGGTCCACTCCGCTGTGGTGCTCGAGCACCACAGCCGGCTCCCCGCTCCGGTCGAGCAGCCGACGGTATATATCCGCGTTCTGCTCGGTGATCGAGATGAACGGCACCGCCACGACCACCTGGCGCAGCTGGTGAGCCCGGGCATGGTGCAGGGCGAACCCGCCCGCGGCCAGCGTCTTGCCCGAGCCGGTCGGTGCCGGGAGCCGGTACATGCCTACCGGCCCGGCTGCCGCCGCTACCGCCTGGGAATACAACCTCCTGCCGCAGCCCGTCAGCCGGGGACCGGGCAGCGCCGACCAGGAAGGCGGCACGCTGCCGTTCATACCTGCCGGCCAGATCTCCGGCGGTCAGCTGGCAGCGCTGCCGCGCGGTGCCGCGGAAATGGGCTTCGGTATCCAGGAAATCCGCATCAACCAGGGCGCTGAACACCATGCGCATCAGCAGGTCCGTTACCAGCGGGTCTGCGGAGTTCCTGCCGTCGAGCCAGGCGGGAAGAGGAGGTGGGACGGCCTGGGTAACCTCCGGTACCAGTGCCGCAGCCTTCTCGATCGCCGCGGCCCACTCCGCCTGCCTGCGCGCGGCCGCCGCCGGCAGGTCGTTCTTCAGGGCCGCGACGCTAGGCAGGCCCCCGTGGTGGCCGTTGACGGCCGCCGCGAACACCCCCACCGACCGCGACGCCAGCCAGGTCCCGGCCATCTTATGGTCGATGCCGACCCGGCCCCCGACAGGTTCTACGGCAGCCAGCCGCTCCTGCCACTCGCAGTCTGCCTTGCCTATGTCATGGATCAGGCCAAGATAAGCGGCAAGATCACCGGCCCCGAAATACTCTGCGAACTCCCGGGCCAGCGCGGCGGTCCCCCGCAGATGGGCGTCCAGGCGATGGCGTACGCCATCGCCGTTCACGCTGTGCGCGGCCAACATGACCATGATCGCCTTCGGGCTGTAGTTCGGTCGATGACCGCACGATAGAGGCAGGCACTGACAATCTCGCGCTACCGCTTCGTAGGGCAGGGGAGCGAGACCCGGTTGGTCAGCGAACCGGAGCTAGATGCTTGCTGGCCGGCATTTTGCTAACCAGACGAGGCTGATAAGCCGCTAACCTCGGATACGTCGACGCCACCGTCGGCCTGCCGACTGGCGGCCGTCGCCCACGGGCGGCCGAGGATCGCAACTGCGGCATTGGATAGACGTAGTCGAATTCGATACCCGTTGGCGGCTGCGGTGGCTGAGGATCGCAACCCGTAGTACCGGGCCGCCATCACCAGCTCCAAGTTGCGGCCATCTTCCGGGATGGCCGAGGATCGCAACAACACCTGCCGCATGCACGTGTGGACCCGACTGAAGGACGTGGCGGCCATCCTCCGGGGATGGCCGAGGATCGCAACCTGACCGGGATCATCATCATCGCGGTCCTATTCGTCACTGGGCGGCCGCCATTCCTGGCGGCCGAGGATCGCAACATGCAGGGCCGGATCCACATGGTCGGGGACAACTTCGTGGCGGCCATCTTCCGGGATGGCCGAGGATCGCAACAAACCCGCTATGGTCGGGCGGCAGGTTAACGGAGCAACCCCCCTGCTAGCTGGGTGAGGCCGATAACGCCGCTAACGAGCATTTATGTCAAGCCGCGGGACGCCGTGACCTGCGATGATCCCTCCCTGATGCTGGACGTTCAGCTAGCGAGGCCCCGATGCTGACAGAGGCCTGCGCCGGGCAACGCGCCCCGGTAGGCGGTCAAGCGCCGCGATCCCCGGCATGCAGGCCGCCCGAGAACGGAGGGCGCCTCGCCGCGGCCGCGCGCCTCCGGCCTTCCTCGATCCACGCCGGTATCGCCTCCGGATCGGCCCCGGCCTTGCGGCACAGGCCCGCAGCCTGGCGGGTAAGCGGCTCGTCCGGCTCGCCCTCACGCGCGCCCTCGAGGACGCCGGCGACCTCGGCCGGCAGGTCGGCCCGGCCGCCCGCGAGCTCCCGCAGCGCGGCCACCGCGGCGGTTTCCTCATCGCTGCTCAGCTCGCGCCACTTGGCGTGATGCCCGGCCTCCCTTGTGAGTTGCGCCACGAGGATGCGGTCAGCCTGCGGGCGCTTATTGGCCATGTGTTCCAGTGTCCCCGGAGCCGTGCCGGGCACCGGGGATAGGGGGCGGGCACCCGGCACGGCAGTTCCCCGGCCCCGATGGCAAGGCGGGGCCGCGGCGGCGGGCACGTGGGAACACCCGGAGGCGCGGTGTACGCGCACACCCAGGTAGCGGACTACATGGAGTCCCTGATCAGGTCCGGGGTACTGGCGCCGGATGCGCGGCTGCCTGGCGAGCGGGCCCTCGCGGAGGAATACCGGGTAGCGCTGGGCACCATCCGGCGGGCAATCGAAGAGCTGCGGCGCCGGGCCCTGGTGGTCACGCTGCCGTCCAAGGGCACGTACGTCGCGAGCCTCCCGTAAACCGCAACGGCCGACTGCCTGGCGCGCCTGACACGCGAACGGACCGGCCTGCACGCGAGGATCCCCGCGACCTGGAGCCGGGTCAGGCTAGTCGCGGGGATCTCCGGTCTCGGGCTATCAAGTCCACGTGTCACGACGCATGGTGAGCCCCCTCTCGGGATGGGTGCTGGCTTGGCGCGGTGGCTTCTCAGCCCCAGGTGACGCGCATTTTTCCGTCTCCTCCGGTAGCCGGAACTGGCAGCCTCCCGGCTAGCGCAGTTCAGGCCGGGAGGCGCTAGTCCCCATTCACCCCCTGCATCTCCCCCGGTGCAGGCGGTTCCGGCGTAATAACCCTAGGTTAAGCCGGAGTAGCTATACGAAGCTAGTTCTTTACGATGAGTGAGTAGCTAGACACCGGCCCGCTGCGTCCCGTCCGGAACTGGCGCAACATGGAGGCTCTCATCCCTCAGCCGCATCATGCGTTTGCCCCTTCGATCCAGCGGGCATACCGCGGCAGTTTCCCCCCGGAGCGGACGAACTCATAGACCAGCTCGTAGACCTCGCCAAGGTCCTGAGGCACCGTCCGCAGCCGGGCCAGCGCCCGGACCAGCCGTTCCGCCAGCGGGTCGAGGATGTCGGCGGCGGCCTCGCAGATGCCGGTCCGGCGTTCCGCGTCGGCGATCCGGGCCTCGGCCTCGGCGATGGCGGACTCGGCGGCTGCGATCGCGGCGGCGCGGGCGCTGTGGCAGCCGTCGCATGGCTCTCTGGTGCTCATGGCGCAGGCGGCGGTCAGGGCGGCGCGCGCCGCCTCCAGGTCCCGCCGGGCCTGCCCGAGGTCCTGCTGCGCCCGGCCCATGGCCAGGGAAACCTGTTCCCGGAGTTCCTTCAACTCGCCTAGGCGCTCGCGGACCTGATCCTCGGCATCGGACAGCGCCTCGAGGAACTCGCCGTCCGAGCCGTACCCGGAGCCGTCCCGCCGGTCCTTCTTGCTGCCCGCGCTGTAACCGGTGCTGGCGCCGGGATCCAGGGGCTGCAGGGCAGCAGTCAGGCTGATGACCGCCCGCGGGTCGACGCCCGCGCCCTGCGCGCCTGTGAGGACCTCGGCGACGGCCTGGGCGAGCTCCCCGGTCTCGTCGAGCATCTCCGCGCGCGCGTACAGGCGCTCCTCTTCACCGCTCATGATCCTGGCCTTCCATCACGAAGTGTTGCTTCTGGAGGGACGGGCGCGCGGACCCGCAGAAACGTTGGGAGAGGCTTGCAGGGCAGGCGCGACAACGTTTCTCCCAACATTCCTCCCAACGATTTCCCCACGTTCTTCTCGTCACTATTTGTCACCTTCCCCGGCCTCGTCCGGTAGCAGCGGCACGACCGTAAGATGCGGCCGGGCAGGCCGGTGCTCGATCTCCCAGACCTTCTCCAGCACCTCGCGAGTGGCCTCATCGGCGTCGGCCAGGCCCGCGTGCACGACCTCGGCGAGCGCCTGGATGGTCAGGTACCCGGTCTGCCGTGCTGGCTGCTCAGGTTCCGCTTCCGGCTGCGACTCGTACGCGGCATGCCCGGCGAGGCGGAACCTGCTGCCCCGGCCCGCCCCGGTCAGCTCGGCGATCCCCTCATCCTTCAGCGCGGTCAGGTACTCATAAGCGACCCACTTGGACTTGCCGATGGCGATGCCCGCAGCCGACGCCGTGGTGCCCCCGGGGGACCTTAGCAGGCCCAGCAGGACCTGCCCGGCGGCCGGGGGGACTGTGGCGGGCAGCCGGGTGGCCGGCAGTTGCGCGGTACTGGCGGCGGTAGGCGTCCTGTCACTGAGCGCCCTGGCTGCCGCCAGCCTCGCCCGCATCTCGCTCACGCCCGGTGCAGCCGCATCAGGAGCGTCCTGCTGGTGGCCGTGCACGGCGAGCTCCACGGCGGGCAGGGCGCGCCTGGTGCCCTTGCGAGCATCCACGATCCTCTTGCAGTAGGCGAGCTCGTCCGGCGGCACGCCGAGCAGGAACGTGCGCCCGCGGGCGGTGATCTCCTTGGCCTGGGGGTCCCAGATCTGGAAGTAGCCCTTGCGCCCGCGGGAGTACTCGCTGATGTCGGGGATCTCCGCTTCCGCGCCGGTGGCGTGCCGGGATTCGGTGGCCCGGTTGGTGTTGCCGATGACGACCTGGGACAGGTTCGCGCGGACCATGCCGCCGCCGGTCTGCTTCTGGGTGGCCCGCTGCGTGGCCAGGATCAGGCACACCGCGCTCTTGCGCTGCTTGGACGCCAGGAACTCCAGGATCGCCCCGGAGCCGGGAACACTGGCCACGACCTCGTCCACCTCGTCGATCATCAGGACGTAGGCCGGCGGCGAGCGTCACGTACGACGCGGCCGGGTGCCGCCAGGTCAGGTGCAGCGGGCCGGCCGGGCCGATCGTAAGGGATGACATCCACGCCCAGGCCGCCGTGACCGCCAGCGACACGAAGGTGCCGGTGGCCAGCGCGCCCTTCACCGGGCGCTCCCGAGCTCGAATAGCGGCTGGTGCATGGCGTCGATCACGAGCTCGGCGTGAGTGATGTCCTGCCCGTTCGCACGGGCCTGCTCGAGCCAGGACTCGGCCAGCTCGCGCGTGTTGTCGAGCGCCTGTTCCTTACCAGCCCCGTGATTGCGGCCGCCGCAGAAGCAGTCGCACTCGGCCTGGCGGGCGTCGTAGCATTTGGCGTCGCAGCGGCCCTGGTCGCCGCCGGAGGACTGGTAGGAGATCAGCGTCGTCATGGCGTTCACCCGCGCTCCTCCGCGATCTGCAGCGTCAGGTACACCCGCACGCCGGGATCCCGGCGGTTCGGGTACGGCGCGGACCGGTCGAGCACGTCGAGGCCGGATCCGGCGTAGTCGGTGAGCAGGGTGGCGAGCATCTCGACGTCGGCGGCCGCGCCGGACAGCCGCACCTTGACGACGCCGGGCGCCTGCCCGGCCGCGGCGGCCAGTCCCGCCGCGGCCAGGCGCACCATCTCGGGATCGGGGCGGGTCACGGCTGGCCTCCGGCGGCCGCGGCGTGGCGCCGGTAATCATGGTCCCCCGAGTGCCTGTCGATGAGGCTGCACTCGGGGTAGCTGTCCAGATGCGGGCCGGGGCGAGGGTTCGGGACCTGGCACTGCACGTCGTGGTAGCCCCAGAGGAGCGGGTGCCGGGCTCCGGGGAATGGTCGATGCCCTTGGCGGTGCAGCGGCCTGGCCAGCCGCACCGGGGGGCGGGGAGGATCTTCGCCGGGCGGGTCACCGGTCACCTTCCCCCTCCGTGATGACGGCGGCGGCCTGGCGGATCGCGGCGGCCAGCTCGCGATGCTGGTCCGGGGTCGCGCCGGCGAGCTGCTCGACGAGAGCGGCCAGCTTGCCCGAGTCGCCAGCGTCGACCAGGAGGGCGCCGCCGGGCGCCAGGCAGGTCAGCGCGATCTGGGGCGGGGCGTCGCCGAACCCCTCGTGGTACGCCGAGGCGTTCACGTAGCCGGAGGGGGTTTCGATGACCGGCGTCCGGGTGCCGTGGTAGGTGAGAGGGAAACTGCCGACGAGCTCGCCGTGGTCCACGGTGCACCACGGCGGGCACGGGTGGCCCTTGCTGTTCCGGCGGGGCGCCTGGCCCTCAGGCATGGCGAGCCTCCTCAGCTGGCTCCGGCAGTACATGGGCGCCTGCGGCCCGCAGGGCCGCCCGGTAGGCGTGGGCGCGGTTGTCAGCGGCCAGGCAGGCCGGGCAGGCTTCTCGCCATACCGGCGGTGGCGCCGGGACCGGGCCTCCGTGCCGTGCGGGCGGATGTCGTAGCGCTGACGCGGGCCCCGGTCCTCATTCGGGACCAGGGCGGCGACCTCAGTGGGGGCGCTCACCGGAACCTCCCGGGCAGCAGCCGCACCAGCAGGTCGCATAGGCGACTGCCGGGCGGCTCCCTGTACAGGCCGTCGACTGTCCCGGCGATCTCGGACAGCTGCGTGGCGCAGCCGGCTACGCCGTCGTTCCCGTCGGCGACCTGGTCGCAGACGGCCAGCAGCGCCCACCCGATGCCCTGCAGCGCGGCGAGCTGGCGGACGGCCAGGTCCCGCCCGTCACCATCGGCGGCGGCCTCGTCGAGGAACTCCGCTGCGGTGCCCGCGTACCCGGCCGGGCGGATGTCGCCCCATGCGCTCATTACTCACCGCCGGGGACGTCGCAGACAATGGTGGCGTTGGTGAACGCGTCGAGCGCCTGCAGGACCGCGATCAGTTCCGGGCCGCTGATAAGCCCGCGGCGCATGGCCCTGGCAAACCTGGCCACGTGCAAGCCGTCCACGGCGGTCCCGCCGGACGTGCACGGGGCGCCGGGCCTTGCCCAGCAGTGTCCGCAGTTCACCAGGCGGACGGCCTCGCAGAGTTCATGCCGTGAGCGCACCGCTGGCGTCCCGGCTGCTGTTACCTTCATTGGGAAGGTTCCTCTCTCGTGGTAGCGGGAGTGGTTCCGAGGCCAGCCGCCGGTGTTCGCCGCACCACGGCTGGCCTTTTCGTCACGGAGACCCGGACCGGAATCCGGCATGACTGAGGCCTGCGCGGTGGCGCAGGTGCGAAGTGAGATGGAAGTCAGGCCGGATTGCGGCCATGGCCACGCAGGGGCCGCGCAAGGTGCCAGGAAAGCAGAGAGCAGCGGCCTACCCGTAATGAACCTTCGGGCATAGCCGCTGCTCAGGAGGCGGAGGATCGGGGATTTGAACCCCGGAGGGTGGTTACACCCAACCGCATTAGCAGTGCGGCGCCATAGACCGGACTAGGCGAATCCTCCACCCGCACGCGGGGGTGCGGTGGGGCATAGCGTACCGGCACAGACCCAGCTCCGGCAAAGCATCTGCGCGGGACGTTCAGCGGACCTCGATGATCTCGTAGTCACCGCGCTGGTACGCCTCCCGCATCTGCCGCTTGGAAAACTTGCCCACGCTGGTCTTGGGCACTTCGGCGATGAAGCACCAGCGCTCGGGAAGCTGCCAGCGCGGGATCTGCTCGGTCATGAAGGCCCGCAGTTTCTCGGCCGTTACCTCCGCACCGGACCGCAGCACCACCGCCGCGAGCGGCCGCTCACCCCACTTCTCGTCGGCGACCCCGATCACCGCGGCCTCGGCCACGTCGGGGTGGGCCATCAGTATGTTCTCGAGTTCCATCGAGGAGATCCATTCGCCGCCGGACTTGATCACGTCCTTGGACCGGTCGGTCAGCCGGATGAAGCCCTGCTCGTCCAGCGTGCCCACATCGCCGGTGCGCAGCCAGCCGTCATGGAACTTGGCCGGGTCGTCGTCCTGGTAATACGACCCGGTGATCCAGGGGCCGCGCACCTCGATCTCGCCCACCGCCTCGCCGTCGCTCGGCAACAGCGCCCCGCCGTCGCCGGCCAGCCGGCCCTCGACGGTGCAGAACAGCCGCCCCTGGCTGTCCCGGTACGACCACTCCTCCTCCTTGCTGACGCCAGGCGGCGGGTTCGCCACGCTGGCCAGCGGCGACGTCTCGGTCATGCCCCAGGCCTGCAGCAGCCGCACGCCGAGCTCCGTTTCGTACCTGACCTGCATCGCGTGCGGCACCGCGGAGCCGCCCGCGATGACCAGGCGGAGCGAGGACAGGTCGCCGCCCTCGGCCCGCACGTGGGTGAGCACGCCCGCCCAGATCGTCGGCACCCCGCCGGCGACGGTGACACGTTCGTCGCCGATGAGCCGGACCAGCGTGGCCGGCTGAAGGTCCCGGTCGGGCATGATCAGGGCGGCACCGGACAGCAGGCCGGCGTAGGCCAGGCCCCAGGCGTTGGCGTGGAACATGGGCACCACGGGCAGCACCCGGTCCCGCTCGGAAAGAGCGAAGGCATTCCCCAGACAGGCGCCCATCGAGTGCAGGTAGCTGGACCGGTGGCTGTACACGATGCCCTTGGGGTGCCCGGTGGTCCCGCTGGTGTAGCACATGGCCGCGGCCGAACGCTCGTCGAGCGATGGCCAGTCGAACGAGTCAGCCTCGGCCGCGAGCAGGTCCTCGTAGCCGTGCACGCTCACGCCGATGATCTGGTCGGCGCCGGGCGTCTCGGCGAGCGGGCCGCCGGTCACGATCACGTGTTTAACCGTGGGCGCATGCGGCAGGATCTCGGCGAACCTGGGGAGCAGCGACGCGTCCACGATGACGACGGAGTCTTCCGCGTGGGTGGCGATGTAGCCGACCTCGGCCGTCGCGAGCCGGATGTTCAGCGTGTGCAGCACCGCGCCCATGGAGGGCACCGCCAGATAGGCCTCGAGGTGCTCGGCGTTGTTCCACATGAAGGTGCCGACCCGCTGGTCGGCGTCGACCCCCAGCCGACGCAGGGCGTTGGCCAGCCGCGCGGCCCGGCGGCCGGCTTCAGTGTAGGTGCGGCGTCTGGTCCCGTCCCCGGTCCAGGTGACAACCTCTCGATCGCCGAACACGGACGTTCCGTAACGCATGATCGACGTGATCGTCAGCGGGAGATCCATCATCGTGCTCCGCACCGACCCACCTCCTCTGGGTGCCTGACCTGCATACCTGATAGTGCCATGAGTCAGGCGTCCGGCAGTAGACCCGGCAGACCGGCGGTAATGCCCGCCATAGCGCTAAACACGTATAGGTCGGCATCATCGTCGCTGGCTCGCGATCCGCGAGTCTGCCGTTATCTAGGAGACTCTACGGAATTTCCTAGAGTGCCCGATGGTCACGTAGACCGTGCGGGCAATCGCGTCTAGATGGGCTGAGAGCGCAGGAATTTGCCAAAGTGCGGGACGGTGAAGGCGATCAGCCCGCGCTCGGAGCTGTAGATAAGGCCCTTCTTGATCAGCCCGTCCCGGGCCGGCGACAAGCTGGACGGCTTGCGCCCGAGCTCGTCGGCCACGACCGAGGTCGGCACCGGGTCATCCCCGGTGGCGGCCATCGCCCGCATGTATTCGCGTTCGGCAGGCGTGGCCCGCTCATACCTGCTGCCGAAGAATCCGACGGCCAGCTCACCCTCCGCCTCGGGCGCGGCCACGCTCACGTCCGCGGCCGTCACCGGGCTCGACGCCGCCACGTCCCAGGTCACCTTGCCGTAGGCCTGGACGAAGTAGGGGTAGCCGTCGGCGGCGGCGTACAGCGCATCGAGCGCGTCGCTGGTGAAGGTCACGTCCTCCCGCTGAGCCGGGGCGAGCAGCGCTAGGTCGGCAGCCTCCCGTTCCAGGCGGTCGATCCGGGTGTACCTGAACAACCGCTCGGAATAGCTCTTGCTCGCCGAGAGTACGGACGGCAAATGGGGCAGGCCCGCGCCGACCACGATGAGGGGGCCGCCGGTCTGCGACAACTCGTGGCAGGCGGCGCAGAGGGCCGATACGTCGGCCGCCGGCACGTCCTGCATCTCGTCGACGAACAAGGCGATCCCGACGCCGAGGTCGGCGGCGACCGAGGCGGCCTCGGCGAACAGTTCGGTGAGGTCGACCTCGAGATCACCGGAATCCGCCCGGCCGCGCTGAGCGGGCACGTCGATGCCTAGCGCGACGGTGACCGAGGATCCCTTGGGCGCCTTGGGATCACGCAGGGCGAAGGCCTTGAGGACGCCGAGGAAATACTCGACCCGGTCCGGGGCGCGATGCCGCGGCGCTAGTTCCCGCACCGCCATGTGCATCGCGGCCGCGACCGGCCGCCTGATCGACTGGTCCGGCCTGGCCTCGATCTTGCCGGTCCCCCACAGCCGCTGCAGGGCCATCGACCTGAAGGTGTTCAGCAGCACCGTCTTGCCGACCCCGCGCAGCCCGGTCAGCACCATGCTCCGCTCCGGACGGCCGCGGGCTATCCGTTCGAGCACCACCTCGAACTGGCCGATCTCCCGGTCACGCCCGGTGAGCTCGGGCGGTCGCTGCCCCGCGCCGGGGGCGTACGGATTGCGCACCGGGTCCATGGCATCGGACTCTATGGCCAGATCTAGCCTGAACCCTAGATTTGCTTAGAAAGCCCTACCGGCGTGTCGCACGGCGGTCCGGTCACTCCTCATGGGGCTTGTTGATGCGGGCCAGGAAGGCGTTGTAGGCGGCCAGGTGCTCGTCGTCGTCGACACTCTCCCTATCGCTGGCCCGGTCGCTGGCCCGGTCGCTGGCCGGGGCGAGCGGCGATGGGCCGCCACTTCCGGCGTTCGCGTTCTGGTGCGCGCTAACCAGCGTGGCGAAGTTCGAGCGGCGCGCCGACTCGAGCCAGCCCAGGCCGCCGTCGCCGCGCTTTTCCCGGCTCCAGGCGAAGAACACCGCCATCACCAGCGCGAACATGAGGCCGGCGCCGCCCACCCACATCACCGCGCCGCCGATGTGCACATCGCTGATGGGGCTCGGCGCCCACCCAGGACGCTGTGCCGCCAGGGCCGGGAATGGGTTGCTGACCTCCGAGCCGAGGACTAGCCCGGTGAACGCGTCCACTGGCATGGCGATGAACAGCAGGAAGATCCGGGTCGGGTAGGAGACCCGCCACCGGATCGGCTCCCGCCCGATCAGCGGCAGGAAGTACAGGTAGCCGGCGACCAGGTAGAGCGCGTGCTCGCCGTCGTGCACGGCGCCGTTGCTCTCCACCAGGTTCATGAAGCCGGTCAGGTGCGTGCCGACGATGGTGGCCACGTAAAGCGCGACTCCGAACGGCGGCCAGGTGATGGCGGCCACCACGCGTGAGCGCAGTATCTTCTTGGCCCAGGTGTGCAGCGGGTTCCGGCTCGCGTGCAGCAGCAGCGTGGCCGGCTGGCCGATCACGAGCAGGGGCGGGGCGACCATGAGGAGCAGCAGGTGCTGGACCATGTGATCGTAGAAGAGCACGTCGTCGTAGCTGCCGATACCGCTCTGCGTGGCGACGACGATGACGGCCAGGCCGGCGAGGAACAACGCGGTCCGGTACACCGGCCACGGACGCGCCGGATGGCGGCGCCGAACGCGTAGCACGCCCCAGAGATACAGACCTGCCGCGACTACGACAAAGCCCGTGACCACGGGCGCGAACTGCCACCGGCCCACGGCCTCGGCCAGGCTAAAGGGGGGCAGTTCCATGCTGCCGAGACTACTAGCCCCACGTCAGGCCCAGCGACAGGCATGGGATTCACGATGGCCGGGAGATCATCCCGTGAAGCCGCAAACTGTCGGCCGGGACGGATCTCCGACGTCTGGCCACAAATAGTTGATTGAATCAGCTTGTCTGTGGGGTGGAAGATCTGGGAGGTTGCCGGGTGGGGTACACGGCTTCGATCTGGCTCGGCTTCGGTGAGGTACTCGCTGCGGTTGCGGGTGCGCTGACAGGGCTGCTGTTCGTAGCGCTCTCCGTCAAGAGTGACGTGCTGTCCGCATCACGCAGCCTCAGCTCCCCGCGCCGCTCAAACCCTGGTGCTGTTCATGACCTCAGTGCTCATCGCGCTCTTGGCCGGTGGTGGCTTGTACTGGCTGCTCCCCGCCACCGTGGCGAGTCTCGTGGTGGCGGGGAGCAGCGCGTGGCTGTTCCTCGTCAAAGTGACCAGCTAAACCTATTGAACACCCCTGTCGGCAAAGATCGTCGGGCCTGCACCTGGCGAACTGGTCCGTCACGTAGCGGCGCCCGCGAGCGTCCCATCGACGCGGTGGCCGCGAGCCGCGCAATTGCGGGCGGTAAGACGGCGTCGTGCAGCCTCGGTTACGTGTTGCTGACCGTGATCGGTCCGTAGGAGCTGTACGGCCGGGTCGGTGGCAAGGATGTGGCCGCGCCCGCTCGACCTGACCCAGATCAGTCGCTGGCGACGCGTAGCAGCGCCAGGAGCAATGAGAGCGGGCGAAAGGTGTTCAGCTCTGGCGGCCGCCTCGTCAGCGCGTATTTCCGGAAGGAGAACGTCCGGGATCAGCACTACCATGCAGCCCATGACAGCGACCAACGATCCGGCCGACCCGGCCCCCGCCTCCCCCGATGAACCGCTGGAGGCGCAGTTCGGACCGCACCGGTTCTACGCCGGCGAGGGCGGCGGCAGCGAGGAGTTCCGGGGCGCTCGGTTCGACGTCGCTGACCTGCGCGGAGCCCGGTTCACCGACTGTGACCTGACCGGCGTCACGATCAGGGACTGCTGGCTGGTGAACGTGAGCATTTCCGGTTACCTCAGCAATGTCACGGTCAACGGCGTTGACGTGAGCGATTTCGTCAGCGCCGAGCTGGACCGCCGGCACCCGGAGCGAGTTCAGTTCCGCGAGGGCCAGACGGCCGACGACGTCCGCGCGATGTGGGACACGATCGAGCGGCTGTGGGCGCAGGCAATCGAGCGAGCCGGACGGCTGCCCGCGGCAGCGCTGACTCAGCAGGTCAACGAGGAGTGGTCATTCGCGCAGACACTGCGCCATCTGGTCTTCATCACCGACGCATGGGCCAGCCGGACGGTGCTGGACGAGGAAATGCCCTACCACCCGCTCGGCCTCCCGCAGAGCTGGTATCCGCCGGCGGACGCGGCCGCGCTTGGCATCGACCTGACCGCGCGGCCCGGCTACGCCGAGACCCTGGCCGCCCGCGAGGACCGGATGGCCGTGATGCGGCGAATCGTGGCTAACCTGACCGACGACAGCCTGGGACGGCTATGCCAGCGCTCGCCCGCTCCCGGTTACCCGGACGAGGAGCGCACCGTGATCGACTGCATCAGCGTCGTGATGGACGAGGAGATCGAGCACTACCGGTTCGCGGTCCGCGACCTGGCCTTGCTGGAAGCCAGCTAGCCGGTTCAGGCAAAGAACACGAAATTTGCTACCGGCCCGCTCGAGGACGACCGAGACCATCCACCAGAACGAGTTCCTCCCCGTCATCACCACCAGTGCCGACGTGATGGACAAGATCTTCACACCGCACAGCGTGAGGGATAGTTAGTCCGGGTGTCCCCTGGCCCTTTGCGGTTTGGGGCCTTCACCCGCAACAAGAGATAGATCACATGGGAGCGGGCGAGGGTCGAGTGACGGTAGTCACCGGGCGCACCAAGATTGAGGTCAGCTTGAACGCATTCCCGCCCGCCCAGTCCGGACGACGGAATGATAATACTGCAGATCGGGTCAACCGAGGGAGAAGAGTGGCTGGACGATGACCGGCGGCCAGATTTTCACCTCCCGGCTGAACGGCCGTCCGCTGCTGGACGGCGAGGGCCTGACCATTGGCCGGATCCGCGACGTCGTGATCCTGCCTGCCGCCGGGAAGGACCCGCCGCGCGCGCTGGGGCTTGTGGTGACATTGCAGCGGCGCCGCATCTTCGTCAATCTCGGCAAGGTCACCGAGATCTCCATCGATGGCGCCCACCTGCAAGGCGGCGCCATCGACCTGGAGCGTTTCACCCAGCGGACCGGAGAGATCCTGGCTTCCGAGCTGTTCGGCCGGCACGTCGAGGACGGGACCGTCGTCGATGTCGCCATTAGCCCCGACGAGCAGCGGCGGGTCGGCTGGGAGGTCTCCGCGTTGGCCGTCTCGCACGGCCGGAGCCTGTTGAACCGCGGCCCGACGATCGTGCCCTGGGACCGGTATCCGGAACTCTTCCAGACGGACCCGCTGGTCGAGCAGCTGGTCGGCCTGCGCGAGTTGAGGCCGGCCGACCTGGCCACCGCTGTCGAGGGCATGCCGCCCAGTCGGCGCAGCCAGCTCGCGGCCGCCCTCGACGACGAGGAACTGGCCGACCTGCTGGAGGAGATGCCCGAACAGGACCAGGTCCGGCTACTGGCCAGCCTCGGGCTTGAGCGCAGCGCCGATGTGGTGGAAGAGATGCAGCCCGATGACGCTGCGGACCTGCTCGCGGAGATGCCGGCCGAGCAGCGCGAACGGCTGCTGACGGCGATGGAGTCCGTCCAGGCCGCGGACCTGCGGCGGCTGCTGCGTTACGACGCGACGACGGCGGGCGGTCTGATGACCTCCCAGCCCCTCATCGTCACACCGGAGACGCCGGTCGCTGAGGTACTGGCCCGCATCAGGGATCCGGACATGCCGGTCACCGCGGCCGCGCAGGTGTACGTGTGCGAGCCGCCTATGGTGACGCCGACGGGCCGCTACCTCGGGAGCGTGGGGTTCCAGCGGCTGCTGCGCCGGCCGCCCTCGGCCCTGGTTGGCCACTGCGTCGACAACGCGAGCGTCTTCGTCCGGCCTGATCTGCCCGAGCACGAGCTAGCGGCCCGGTTCGCCGCCTACAACCTGGTCAGCGTGGCGGTATGCGACGAGGACGGCCGCCTGCTGGGCGCGGTTACTGTGGACGATGTACTGGACCGCCTGCTGCCTCCGGGCTGGCGGGGGACGGGAGGCTGACGTGACGCGAATTTCCCTTCGCCGTCTCGGTGAGCGGGCCGATCTATCCGTTCCGCGCGGCTCCCCGCAGATGGGTGCCCGATACGACGCCGACGCGTTCGGGCGGTTCGCGGAGGGGATGGCGCGGTTTCTCGGCACCGGGCGATTCATAGTCGGCCAGACGGTGCTCGTGGTCGGCTGGATCATCCTCAACACCATCGGCGCGGTCAAGCACTGGGATCCGTACCCGTTCATCCTGCTCAACCTGGCGTTCTCGACCCAGGCGGCCTATGCCGCGCCGCTGATCCTGCTCGCCCAGAACCGGCAGGACGACCGGGACCGGGCCAACATCGACCGCGACCGGGGGGTGGCGGCGCGGACCCAGGACGACACCGAGTTCCTCGCTCGCGAGCTCGCCGCCGTCCGTCTCGCGCTGGCCGACGTGGTAACCACGCAGGACCTCGAGGACTCGCTGTCCCGGCTGGCCAGAGTGATCACGGACCAGCCGCTCCCGGACGGGCGCGGCCCGCGCACGCCGTCCGACAAGGAGTTACCGCGCCGCGGCGATCAGGTGATCACTTTCGGTCGTCCGGATCGTCGCCGGGGCCGTATCAGCGCAGGAGTTCCGCCATCTCCGGGCTCGGCGGCTTGGGGTCGTCGGAGGACAGCGTGATGCCCTGGGTGGAGGCGCCGACCTCGATCAGGAGCCGGACGCACCCCGTCCAGGTCGTAGCAATATAAATCAATTGCCGGCGAGGACACGGCCCCGGCTCAACAACAGGGTGGGTATGAGGGCCAGCCGTGACGGCCAGGCCGGAGGAGGCATGCGGTTCACGAACTGGCGGGGCCCGGTTGAAATCCCCGCCGCACGGTGTCCCGCAGTGCCTCGAGCGCGGTGAAGCGCGGGGTTCACGTGGCTGACCCGGTGGAACGGCTCGCGGCCGTCCGGGCGGAACTGCAGGCCTTGAAGGCGAGCAAGGAAGCGATGGCGGCCGAGGCCCTGACGTCCCTCGGCCGCTTCACCCCGTTCCCGTTGGCGTCGTGGTGGGTCAGGCTCGCGTTCGGGCTGCCCCAGCGGGAGATCGTCACGGTCACCACGAATGTGCCGGGCCCCGGCAGCCGCTCTACGGGATGGGCCGCCGGCTCCTGGAGATCATCCCGTACGCCCCGATCGCCACGACGCTGCGCACCGGGGTTTCGATCTTCACCTACTGCGGCAACGTCACCTTCGGGATCACCGGCGACTTCGCCGCCAACCCAGACCCGTCCGTGCTGGCCCACGGCATCGAAGACGGTATATCGGAACTGAACAAAGCCGCTCGCGCCAGCCATCCCGGGTAGGGCCGGCCGCTCAGCGGCCGCCCTTACTCCAGGAGTTCGCGGCCTTGCTGCAGCCGGCGAACCGCACCGCGGCGCTCGCCACGACCTGATCCGACTGCAGGCCCGGGCAGGCCCTGCTGTTGGCGACGACGAAGAGCATGGCCAGGCTCAGCACGCCGACCACCATGACGGAGATCATCATCATCCACCTCCGCGGCGTCCTGCGGGAGATGGCCTCGGTCTCCGGCACGGCCTCATGCGAGGTGAACCGGGTGAAGGCTGCGAACATCGATTTCAGCTGGGGATCAGCCGCCGCCAGAATCCGCTCGATCTGATCGAGAACCACTTGCTGGCGGCCGGGCAAGCTCATCTCTGTCTCCGGTGCATCCATCACTGTCGCTGCAATGCCGGTCTGCTGAGGCCGACGCGAACGGGACCGGGCAGCCGTCACAATCAACTATGACACGCCCCACGACATCCCAGGTCCGGCTACCACAGGCGGGCGCCTTCCGACAATCGCGCACGCTCATCGCGGACCGGTAACAGCCCGCCCGTTCGGGGAAATGAAGATCTAATGGCCGAACGGACGCGGGTTTCACCAACCCCGTAAACAGACGACAGCGTTCCCGGCCGACGTCACGGCCGCGGGCAGCGCCAGTTCACGGTGACCAACGTGCCAGGGGAAGGCCACTTTGGACCAAATAATTACCAATTGGTCATTTCGGTTGAGGAAGGCCTGGTCCTGTGCTCTGCTGGGCCGGGAGGACCGCGCTATAAGCCGCCTTGGGGGTGGTGGGGTGTGGGTGAGGGCAACAGCGATCCTGTGCCGCCTGGGAGCATTGTCCTGAGCAAGGCGGCCGCGCGCCGTGCGGCGCAGCCTTCGTGGGGCCGGGTCCTGGCCACCACCGTCAAGCTGGCGGCCTTGCGGGGATTGCGCGCGATCGGTTTCGGACCGCGGCGCACCGCGGGACGGCTCAGCCCGGGCCAGTACCGCCTGCGCGCATGGCAGCGGCGGCCGGTCGCCTGGCGCTGGCGGCTGTCCGCCCTGCTGCTGGCCCTGGTGCTCATCACGGTGGCCGTGCTCCGGGTCACCGGCGTTTTCCCCGGCACCGCTTCCGCGCTTCCGCGGGCGGCTGCTGCGGGCAGTTCCCCGGGAGGCAACGCCGGCGCGCCCGGAACATCCTCGCTGTCGGCGGCCCGCTCGCAAGCCGCGGCCTGGATCGCCGCCCAGGTGAGCGGCAACGCGATCCTCGCGTGTTACCCCGACATGTGCGCCGCGCTGCAGGCGCAGGGCGTCGCGGCAGGCCGGCTGATGCCGCTGCAGGACAGCGCGGCCAGCCCACTCGGAGCCAGCGTGATGGTGACCTCCCCGTTGGTTCGCAGCCAGCTCGATGATGAATACGCGCCCGCGCTGATGGCGAGCTTCGGTTCGGGCGGCGCCCGGATCGAGGTCCGTGCCGCCGTGCCCGGCGGAGCGGCCGCATACCAGGCCGCCCTGCGTGCGGATCTCGCATCCAGAAGATCGGCAGGAGCTCAGCTGCTGCGGAACTGGCGTATCCAGTTCACCGCGCCTGACGCCGCCCAACTGCGGGCGGGTGAGGTGGATTCGCGACTGCTGGCGACGCTCGCGGCGCTGGCGTCCCAGTACACCTTCCGGGTGACCTCCTTCAGTGACGCCTCTCCCGGCGCTCGGGTGCTCTTCCGGGAGGTAACCATCACCAGCGAGGCCAGGAACGGAGCGGCCGACCTTGGCGCAGCCCTGGCCATCGTGCGGGCCCAGGCCCCGCCGTACCTGCCTGCCCACGCCGTCGTCCAGACTGCGGGCGGCCAGCCCGCGCTGAGCATCGAGTTCGCCGCGCCGAGCCCGTTGGGGCTATTGGCCGCGGTCTCTTTAGGTAAATGAGAGGTACATAACCATGGGGCTACGTAACAAGCTTGCCCGGCTCGCCGCGATCACCACGCTGCTCGGGGGCGCGGCCGCCCTCGTCGCGGCGGCAGCACCCGCGGCGTCGGCCGCCACCTCGGGGTCCGTGGCACCGGCGGCCACTCAAGACGCGTGGGTCCGAATTGCCCATCTGTCCCCCAAGGCTCCCGCCATGGACATCTACATGTACCCGTTCGGCGAGCCTGGGCACCCGATCGTCCTGCGGGACGTCAGCTACGGCGACGTGTCCGCCTACATGGCGGTCAGCCCGGGCCAGTACTCGGTGGCGATGCGGGGCTTCGGCGCGCCGGCCTCGAGCCCTCCGGCCTTGATCACGAGCTTCACAGTGACCGTGGGAACGCCCTACACCGTGGCCGCCCTCGGCCCCGACCCCGGTCTGCGGGTAGAGGTGCTGAAGGACCAGATCGCCACCCCCACAGGGGAGGCTCTGGTCCGGGTGGTCCAGGCGTCGCTCAAGGAACACGTGGTGACCGTCAGTTACGGACCGGACGTTCTCGCGCGCCAACTGGCCTTCGGCGTAGCCACGTCGTACGTGGCGGTCTCACCGGGCGCGCAGACGGTGCAGTTCACGGCGTCGGGCGAGCACGCCGCCACGTCGGTCAGGCTGGCCGCGGACACGGTGCACACCATCGTGGTGCTTGACGACTACTCAGGGCTGAAGGTCGATGCCCTGGTGGACTCGGCCGGAAGCCAGATCATGCCGAAGGGTGGAGCCGAGGCGGGCTTGGGCGGCACTGCACCGCGCCTGCCCACCGATACTGCGCCGTGGCTCCTGACGATTGCCGCCGGGGCGCTGCTGACCTCAGCAGGCTTCGCCCGCCTACTCCGCTCCCGCCGCGGACGCCCTGTCACAGGGTGATCGTTATTAAGTAAGCGTCATCGTACACATACAGTGAGTTCTGGGGTCCCGAGGATCGCATCGCGCGATATATGATGAAGAAAGGCATTGCCGACCTTCGGGGTATAAATTGGGGTACGCGGGACTACAGCCCGAGGACCCACGCGAGATCGGGCCCTATCATCTGCTCGGTCAGCTGGGCAGCGGCGGCATGGGGCAAGTGTTTCTTGGTATGTCCGCGGGCGGTCGGCCCATCGCCGTCAAGGTCATCCGGGCCGAGCTGGCGACCGATCCCGAGTTCCGGGCCCGGTTCCGGCGAGAGGTCGCGGCGGTCCAGAAGGTAAGCGGCCTGTTCACCGCGCTCGTGGTCGACGCGGACCTGGACTGCCCGACGCCCTGGCTGGCCACGGCGTACGTCGCCGGGCCTTCGCTGACCGAAGCGGTGCGCGACCACGGATCGCTGCCCGCGAGCACGGTGCTGGCGCTGGCCGCAGGGCTGGCGGAAAGCCTGACCGCGATCCACGCCGCCGGGGTGGTGCACGGTGACCTGAAGCCGTCCAACGTGCTGCTCGCCGAAGACGGGCCGCGGGTCATCGACTTCGGCATTTCCCAGGCCGCCGAGGCAAGCGCGGCCACGGGCAGCAACCTGTTGATCGGCTCACCCGGGTTCATGTCACCCGAACAGGTCCTGGGCTCTGACATCAGCCCGGCCAGCGACATATTCAGCCTGGGCGCGGTGCTTACCTTCGCGGCCACGGGCCAGGGACCGTTCGGTTCCGGGTCGAACGCCGCGGTGATGTCCCGGCTGGTCAATGACCCGGCGAGCCTGGGTAAGGTGCCCGGCGAACTTCGTCGGCTGATCGGGAACTGCCTGGCCAAGCACCCGGGCGACCGGCCCACCGCCTGCGAGTTGCTGACTCAGGTGGGTGCGATCCAGCCCGCGCCCGGCTGGCTCGCCGCATCGATCATCTCCGGCTTTACCAAGGACCGTTCGGCCGCCGCCTTCTCGGGCGGTGCGGGCAACCTCTCGCTGACCGGGGCGCCCTCCGGCCAGCCGCCCGGCGGCGGGGGGCAGCCCGGACGGCACCGCATCTCGCGATCGCTAGCCTCGGTATGCCTGAGCGGCGCGCTGGTGGCGGGCTCTGCCGTAGCGGTCTTCGCCCTGATCGGCGCCGACCGCACGCCGCACGCCGCGGGGGGCGTCGTCCGGCCGCAGCCCGGAGCGGGTTCGGTGGCGACCGCGCCCGCCTCGGCCTCGACCGCGCCCGCCTCGGCCTCGACCGCGCCGGCCTCCGCGCGGCGGTCGTCATCTGGCGCGCCGCGGGTCCCGGTCGCGCCGAGCGTCTACCTGACCCCGTCCCTGTCGGAGTTCGTCAGTCCGTCCCTGGCGCCGACGACAAGCCTGTCCCCGTCCTTGACGGCCCCGTCCTTGACGGCCGCGCCGACCGAGTCGTCGTCACCGCAGCCGAGTAAGTCCGCGTCCGTGTCGGCCTCTCCGTCCGTGTCGGCCTCTCCGTCCGTGTCGGCCTCTCCGTCCGTGTCGGCCTCTCCGTCCGTGTCGGCTCCGGCGTCTACGGCTCCGGCACCTACGGCTCCGGCGTCTACGGTTCCGGCGTCTACGGTTCCGGCGTCTACGGTTCCGGCGTCTACGGTTCCGGCGTCTACGGTTCCGGCGTCTACGGTTCCGGCGTCTACGGTTCCGGCGTCTACGGTTCCGGCCTCTACGGTTCCGGCCTCTACGCCTCCAGCGAGCAGCTCCGTCTCGGCGGGGACGACGACGATCTGACCGACGGCCCGGCTAGATGGCCGGGCGTTCCGCGCGGACCAGGGTATCGATCGCGGTAGCCGGCCCGGCGTCCCGCTCGACAGTGCGGCGCCGCCGTTCGGCCCGCACGATACGCAGCCCAGGCAGTTCGGCGGCGATCGCCTCTGGCGTGTAGAGCACGTCGGGGCTCTGCGGGCCGCCGACGCCCTCGGTGAGGTTGGTCAGGTCGTGGCCGACGACCAGCAGCGTGCCGCCGGGGACCAGCGCCGCAGCGGCTCCGGCCAGCACCTGGGCGCGCAGCGCCGCGTCCACCTGGAGATAGGCGATGAGCACCAGCTCGAAGGCCGCACGGGCCGGCTCGTACTCCCTGAGGTCGGCGACCACCCAGTCCACCTGGCTGTCGCCGACGCCGCGGACGGCGCTCAGCTTGCGCCCCTTCTCCAGGCCGACCCGGGAGAAGTCGACCGCGGTCACCGACCAGCCTTGCTCCGCTAGCCAGACGGAGTTGCGGCCCTCCCCGGCCGCCAGGTCAAGCGCCCGGCCGGGAGGCACGCCGGTCAGTTCCGCCGCGACGAACTGATTCGGGTGCATCGACCACTCGAACTCGTCGCCGGAGTACCGCTCGTCCCATTGCTGCCTGTCCACCCGGCCACTCTCCCCGAAGACGGGCGTCGTAGGCAAGCTCGTCAGACCGGCGCGCGCCATCATGCCGCCCCTTGCCGACCCCGCTCGAAAAGTGACATCAGGATCTCACCGCTGCGCGGCCCCGGCCGCCTGCGCAAGAGCGCCGGGTTCCCCGGCGATTCCAGGGCCACCGGCGATTCCAGGGCCACCGACGATGCCGGTGGCCCCGGTACGCCGTAGCCGCTCGGCGGCGAGGTCGGCAAATTCCGGGTCGGTTTCCGCGGCGAAGGCGCGGCGGCCTAGCGTGACGGCTGCGACCGACCCCGAGCACAGGCCGCCGAACGGCTCCCACACCACGTCGCCCGGTTCGGTTACGGCCGTGATCAGGCGTTCCATGAACTCAAGCGGTTTCTGGTTCAGGTGTGCCGAACTAGCCGCCGTCGGGTTGTGCACTCGCGGCGCGGCGCGGCGCAGGGTGCCCTTCAGCCGTTCTTCGTCGTGCAGCGGACGGCGTGACCAGACGTTGGTCACGCCGTGCGCGTGCCGCCAGCTGTACCGCAGGGCGTCCCATTCGGCGGCGGTGACGGGGCGCTCGCCGTCGAGCGAGTAATACGGCCAGCTGGACGGGAGGCCGCGGGCGTTGGCATACGCGGCGAGGCGCTCGGTCATCTCTCCCGGTGGCCAGTACCACAGCCAGTCCTTGGTGAGGTACTTGCGGGTGGCCGCGTTCTTTACCCCGCAGGCCTCGTTCGCTTTCTGCAGCGACAGCCCGGACCTGGCCCATTCGTGCCTGATCCACTGCTTGGGCGGCATCGGCCCGCTCGGTCCGGTAATGGTGAAGGTCCGCTGGTAGAACGCGCACACTTCGGTTACTACCGGGAACTGCCTGATGGTCCGGCCGTTCACGTTGCCCGCTATGTGGGCCAGGCCCTTGTCCCAGACGACGAGCTGGACATAATCCCAGCCGTATTCGGCGAGAACCGGATGCACGCTGGCCCAGCCGAGCTCGGTGTTCCAGAACCACAACGTGGTCGCGGATCCCGCGGCCGCGGACCAGGACGCGATATGCGGGCGGTACCAGTGCGGGAGAGCCTGTGAGCCGATGGTGTCGCCGTGGAATCCGCGCACGCCATATGCGCCGTCGCTGATGATCGTCGCGGGTGCGGGCCAGTTCGGATAGGCGTCACGCGCGTCGCCACGGAACAGGTCGAACCCTCCCATGGGCTAGCACTCTATGACGTTGACGGCTAGGCCGCCACGCGAAGTCTCCTTGTATTTGTCCAGCATGTCGCGTCCGGTGACGCGCATGGTGTTGATGGCTTTGTCGAGGGAAACGAAGTGGCGCCCGTCACCGCGCAGGGCGAGGCGCGCCGCGTGGATCGCGGTAACGGAGGCGACTGCGTTCCGCTCGATGCACGGAACCTGGACCAGGCCGCCGATCGGGTCACAGGTCAGCCCGAGGTTGTGCTCGATGCCGATCTCCGCGGCGTTCTCTACCTGCTCGGGCGTACCGCCGAGCACCTCGGCGAGCGCCCCCGCCGCCATCGAGCAGGCCGATCCGACCTCGCCCTGGCAGCCGACCTCGGCGCCGGAGATGGACGCGTTCTCCTTGAACAGGGTGCCGATGGCCGCCGCCGTCAGCAGGAACCGCGTCACGCCTGCCTCGGATGCGCCGGGAACGAACCGGTCGTAGTAGTGCAGCACGGCCGGGATGATGCCGGCCGCCCCGTTGGTGGGTGCGGTGACGACCCGGCCGCCGGCCGCGTTCTCCTCGTTAACGGCGAGCGCGTACAGCGTCACCCAGTCCATGGCCCGCAGCGGGTCATCGCCGCTCCGCTCGCAGGTGAGCTGCCGGAACAGGCGCGGCGCGCGGCGCGGCACCTTCAGGCCGCCGGGCAGCATGCCGTCGGTGCGGCAGCCGCGCTCGACGCAGGCCCGCATGACCTGCCACAGATCGAACAGGGCCGCCTGGATTTGCTCGGCCGTCCGGCCGAGCGCCTTCTCGTTTTCGAGCATGATCCCGGAAATGGGCAGGCCGCTGGACCTGGTGTGGGCGAGCAGTTCCTCGCCGGTCGTGAACGGATAGGGCAGTTCCGGGCCGTCCGGCGCGGCCGTCGCCGATCCGGCGGCCGTCTCGTCGGCGACGAAGCCGCCGCCGATCGAGTAGTAAGCGCGCTCCCGGATGGCTGTGCCCGCGCCGTCGTAGGCGGTGAACCGCATGCCGTTCGGATGGTAGCCGAGCTTCTTCCTGCGGTTGAATTCCAGGTGCTCGCCCACGGTGAAGGCGATCTCGTGCTCGCCGAGCAGCCGCACGGTCCCGCGGCGCACGATGGCCTCCAGGCGTGCCGGGACCGCGTCCACGTCGACGGTGGCCGGCCGTTCCCCCTCGAGCCCGAGCAGGACGGCCTTGTCGCTGCCGTGCCCCGGTCCGGTCAGGCCGAGCGAGCCGTACAAGGACACCCGTACCGTTCGCACCCGTGGCATCAGGCCATCGTCTCGAAGGCCTCCGGCGAACATCCCGGCCGCCTTCATCGGCCCGACCGTATGTGAACTCGACGGGCCGATGCCCACCTTGAACAGGTCAAAGACGCTGATCGTCATGGCTTCGCTCCACTTGGGTCCTCAGTGGAAGACTACGGTGCGGTCGTCGTTGAGCAGCACCCGGTGCTCGGCGTGCCAGGTCACCGCCCGGGCCAGGACCTGCGTCTCGACGTCACGGCCGGCCTCGGCCAGGCGCTCGGGCGAGAGCGTGTGGTCGACCCGGATGACGTCCTGCTCGATGATCGGGCCTTCGTCGAGATCCGGTGTTACGTAGTGCGCGGTCGCGCCGACCAGCTTGACGCCGCGCGCGTGTGCCTGATGGTAGGGCTTGGCACCCTTGAAGCTCGGCAGGAAGGAGTGATGGATGTTGATCATCCGGCCCTCCACCCGCTTGCATACGTCGCCGGACAGGATCTGCATGTAACGGGCGAGCACGATGAGGTCGGCGCCGGTGTCGCCGATGAGCTCGAGCAGCTGGGTCTCGGCCGCGGCCTTGGTCCGGGGTGTCACCGGGATGTGGTGAAACGGGATGCAGTAGGAAGCGGCCAGCTCACCGAAGTCATCGTGGTTGGACACCACGCCGACAACATCGACGGGAAGCGAACCCGTCTTCCACCGGAACAGCAGGTCGTTCAGGCAGTGGCCGAGCCGGGAGACCATGACCAGGGTGCGGACCCGCGCCGCCCGGTCGTGCAGCTGCCAGGCCATGTGGAACGCCTCGGCCACCCAGGAAAAGCCGCGCTCGAGGTCGGCCAGCTGCCGGCCAGGCGGCGGCAGGCAGAAATGCACCCGCATGAAGAACCGGCCGTCCGGGCTCTCCCCGTACTGCTGGCTGGCCAGGATGTTCGCCGAATGCTGGACGAGGAAGCTGGACACCGCGTAGACGATCCCGGGCTTGTCCGGGCAGGACAGCGTGAGCACGTACTCCCGGCCCGGATCCGCGCCCATCGGCTGCCCTCGTCGTTGCAAGTAACGTCGCCGTTGCAAGTAACGCAACAAATTTCTCTATACGCAACAATAATGCGTCATCGGCTCGTTTCCGGTCAAGCGAGCCCCCGCGCTTCAATGATTGTGTGCATCTACCCCCTGATCAGGGGGTAAATGCACACGATAATGACCAGCCCCCGGCGCGGCCGGGTAGTGTTGCGCTATGAGCAACAACACAGGGGCGAGCCGGGACGGCGGGGCTGGACAGGGCGATGATGCTGGGGTCTCTGGGGCTGCTGGGGTCGCCGGGCTCTCTGGGGTCGCCGGGCTCTCTGGGGTATCCGGGTCCGGGCCGGTGCAGTCGGTGGACCGGGCGGTGGCCATCCTGGAGATCCTGGCCCGGGACGGGGAGGCGGGGGTCACCGAGGTGGCGCGCGAGCTTGCCGTGCACAAGTCCACCGCGTCCCGGCTGCTCGCCGCCTTGGACCGGCGGGAGCTCGTAGCTCAGGACACGGCGCGGGGAAAGTTCCGGCTCGGGGTGGGCATTGTGCGGCTCGCCGGGGCGGCGAGCCAGAAGCTCGACGTGGTGCAGGAAAGCCGGCCGGTCTGCCGCGCACTGGCCCAGGAGGTGGGCGAGACCGTCAACCTGGCCATCCTGTCCGGCCGCGACGCGCTCTACCTGCACCAGGTGGCGGGCCCGGCGGCGCTCTCCCCACATAACTGGGCCGGGCAGCGCATCCCGCTGCACGCGACCTCGGACGGCAAGGTCCTGCTGGCTTACCTGTCCGAAGCCGAACTCAACGCATGCCTGGCGCCGCCGCTGGCCCGGTTTACCGACCGCACGATCACCGCCGTGGCCGAGTTCAGTGAACTGCTGGCCGAGGTCCGGCGGCGCGGCTTCGCCACCGCGGTGGAGGAGCTCGAGGCCGGGCTGACCGCCATCGCGGCGCCGGTCCGCAACGCCGAGGGGACCGTGATCGCCTCGATCAGCGCCTCGGGCACGAGCTTCCGCATCCCGGCCGAACGCATCCCCGCCCTGGCCAGCGCAGTCCGCCGCGCCGCCGCCGAGGTCTCCCGCCGCCTCGGGTGGCTCGCCCGCTAGGGTCCGGCGCGGAGGGGGCCGAGGCGCAGGCGGGAGGCGCCAGTGGGGAGGCATCGGGCAGGAGGCGGCGGTGGGGATGCGGCGGGCAGGAGGCGGCGGCGGGGATGCGGCGGGCGGCAGGGCGCCGTGGCCGGCTAGTCGCCTAGCTCGCGGCGGCGGCGCTGGACGAAGTCGTCGAGCTCGGCGCGGATCGCGTCGTCCAGCGGCGGCGGTGAGAACGAGTCAAGCTTCGCTCGCCAGATGTCGCCGGCCCGGGCGGCGGTGTCCTTGCCGCCCAGCTTCAGCCAGCGCTCGAAGTTGGCGGTGGAGGACAGCAGCGGGCGGTAGAAGCACTCGCGGAACCGCTCCATCGTGTGCGCCGCACCGAGGAAGTGGCCGCCGTGGCCGACCTCGGAGTGCGCGCCGAACGCGAGTGATTCCTCGGTGATCTCCAGCGGGGTGAACTCCACCCGGAGCATCTTCAGCAGCTCGATGTCGATGATGAACTTCTCGTAGCAGCTGACCAGCCCGCCCTCCAGCCAGCCGGCCGCGTGCATGACGAAGTTGGTGCCGGCCAGGAAGGTCGGCAGCAGGGTCATCAACGCCTCGTACGCGGACTGCGCGTCCGCCGTCTGGCTGGAGTTCAGCCCGCCGCCGGTGCGGAACGGCAGCCCGTAGTGCCGCGCCAGCTGCCCGGTGCACAGCAGGCCGATCGCCGATTCCGGGGTCCCGAACGATGGCGACCCGGACTGCATGTCGATGTTGGACAGGAACGAGCCGAAGATCACCGGGCAGCCCGGCCGGATCAGCTGGGCCAGCGCGATGCCGGCCAGCGCCTCGGCCAGCTGCTGGGCCAGCGCGGCCGGGATGGTCACCGGCGACATCGCCCCCATCAGCAGGAACGGCGTCAGCACCACAGGCTGGGCGGCGGCACAGTACTCGAACTGGGCGTCCAGCATCCGGTCGTCCCAGCGCAGCGGCGAGTTGCAGTTAATCAACGAGATCGTGGCGGGCACCCGCTCGATCGCGTCCCGGCCGCCGAACAAGATCTCGGTCATCTTGATGGTGTCGGCGGCGTTCGGCCCGGAGACCACGTTGCCCATGTAGATCTTGTCGGTCAGCGTCTGCAGCGTGTAGATCATGTCCAGGTGCCTGGAGTCGAGCGGCGCGTCATTCGGCTCGCAGATCACGCCGCCGGCCGAATCCAGCTCGTCATAGGCCTGCGACAGCATGGCCAGCTGGCGGAAGTCGTTCAGCGTGGCGTCCCGGCGCACGTCACCCTCGCGCACGAACGGGCAGCCGTACACCGAGCTGAACACCATGTGGTCGCCGCCGATGTGCACGTTGTGGGCCGGATTGCGGGCCTGCACGTCGAACTCACGGGGCGCCTTGGCCACCTGCTCGAGCACGAACTCCGGGTCGAGCTTCACGACGTCGCCGTCCACCTGCTGGCCGGCCTTGGCGAACAGTTCGACTGCCTCCGGCTTGGCAAACTGGATGCCGATCTCGGAGACGATCCGGCGCCAGCCGCGGTCGAGCACCGCGATCGAGTCGGCGGAGAGGATCTCGTACCTCGGCATCGTGTTGACGAACATCGATTCTCACCGGGCCCTCGGGTGTGTTCAACGGGAGTGAAGCGTGAGCTTGACCGATATTAGACCGGACCTTACGATTCACATAGTAGAACTAGGTCCCATAAAGTGGAACCTCGGAACTCGGGAACGGAACACGAAACGGAACCCCAGACCGGCTGGCAGAGACCGGCTGGCCCAGACCGGCTGGCAGAGATGGGCCAGCCCAGATGAGGCAGCAGGGAAGATGAGCCAGCAGAGATGAGCAACCAGAACGGCACTCAGGCCGTCGACCGGGCGGCTCGCCTGCTCTCGGAGGTTGTGCACTCGGCGGACCCGATGACGTTCACCGGGCTGAGCGCGGCCACCGGGCTGGCCAAGTCGACGACCTCCCGGCTGCTCCTCGCGCTCGAGCGCAACGGGCTGGTCCGGCGCGACGACCACGGCCGGTTCCTGCCCGGCGAGATGTTCGTCAGCTTCGCCTGGCGGGGCGGGGCCGAGGCCGGGCTGGTCGCGGTGGCCCAGCCGTTCCTCGAGCGGCTCGGCAAGGCGACCGGGGAGACGATCAACCTGGGCGTGGCCAGCAACGGGATGGTCGAGCAGATCGCCCAGGTCGACAGCACCTTCCTGATCGGCGGCACCAACTGGGTCGGCATGTCGGTGCCGCTGCACTGCTCCGCGCTGGGCAAGGTGCTGCTGGCCTACGGCTCCGCCCAGCTGCCGCCGACCAAGCTCGAGCGGCGGACCGATAAGACGATCACCAGCGAGGCGGCGCTGCGCGGCGACCTGGCCACCGTGCGGGCCCGCGGCTACGCGGTGACCGACGAGGAACTCGAGCCCGGACTGATCGCGGTGGCCACGCCCATCCGCGGTTACGACGGCGCCGTGGTCGCGGCCCTGTCGGTGTCGGCCCCGACCAACAGGATGAGCAGGGACGGCGTGGCGGCGGTAGCCGGCTACTGCGCGGAAGAGGCAGCCGGCCTGTCTGCAGTGCTCGGCTACCGGCAGCGAGCCAGCAGGCAGAACCGGAAGGCAGGTGCGGCATGAGGCGAGCGCGAGCGGAGGGCACAGCATGACGACCGAGGAGTTGCTCAGCCAGCTCTACGACAACACGCTGGTCGGCAACAAGCCCGCGGTGCTCGAACTCACCAACCAAGGGCTGGCCATGGGCCTCGGCCCGGAGACGCTGCTGTACGAGGCCCTGATCCCGTCGCTGGAAGAGGTAGGCGCCCGGTTCGAGCGCGGCGACTTCTTCGTGCCCGAGATGCTCATCGCGGGTAAGGCGATGGCCGGCGCGCTGGAGATCCTCCGCCCGCTGCTGGCCGAGACCGGCGCGCAGACCATCGGGACGATCGTGATGGGCACGGTCAAGGGCGACGTGCACGACATCGGCAAGAACCTGGTCAACATCATGTTCGAAGGCGCCGGGTTCCAGGTCATCGACCTCGGCGTGCAGGTCGCGCCGGAGAAATTCATCGAGGCCATCAAGCAGCACAAGCCCGACATCGTGGGGTTCTCCGCGTTCCTGACCACGACGATGCCGATGTTCAAGGCGAACATCAACGCGCTGCAGAAGTCCGGCCTGCGCGATCAGGTCATCGTCATGGTCGGCGGGGCCCCGGTCACCCAGGAGTACGCGGACGTGGTAGGCGCGGACGGATACGCCGCCGACGCGTCAGCGGCCGTGGCCCGGGCCAAGGAACTGCTCGCGCAGCGCCGCGCGACGGTCAGCGTCTGACCAGCAGAGCAGTCCGACCAGCAGAGCACCTGAGGGAAACAAAAGCGCCGGAGGGAAAGACCAGTGCACACCATCCTGTCCTCGGCGACCAAGACGGTGCGGATCGGTGACGACCAGCCGTTCGCGATCATCGGCGAGCGGATCAACCCGACCGGCCGGAAGATCTTCCAGTTGCAGCTGCGGAACGGCGACCTGTCCCGGGTGGAGATCGACGTCCAGGAGCAGGTGGCCGGCGGGGCCATGCTGCTCGACGTGAACATGGGCGCGCCGCTGGCCGACGAGGCCGCGCTCATGACCAAGGCCGTCACGCTGATCCAGAGCCTGACCGACCTGCCGCTGGTCATCGACTCCTCCATCATCGAGGTGCTCGATGCCGGGCTGGCCGCCTACCAGGGCAAGGCGCTGGTCAACTCGGTGACCGCCGAGGACGAGCGGCTGGACGCGATCCTGCCGCTGGTCAGGAAGTACGGCGCCGCCGTGATCGGGCTGCCGAACGACGAGGAGGAGATCCCGGAGGAGCCGGCCCGGCGGGTTGAGCTGGCCCGCAAGCTGATCCACGTCGCCACCGAGAAGTACAAGATCCCGGTCGAGGACATCGTCATCGACCCGCTGGCCATGCCGGTCGGCGCGGACACGCTGCATCCGACCCGGACGCTGGAAACGATCGCGATGCTCAAGGCCGAGTTCGGGGTGAACATGACACTCGGTGCCTCGAACGTGAGCTTCGGTATGCCGGACCGGCACTCGATCGCCGCCGCGTTCCTGCCCATCGCCATCAGATGCGGGCTGACCAGCGCCATCATGGATGCGCGCTCGCCGCAGATCGTCCGCGCGGTCAAGGCGGCCGACCTGGTGCTGGACCGGGACGAGTGGGGCGCCGCCTGGATCGCCGCCCACCGCGCCCGGCAGGCCAAAGAGCAGGCCGCGCAGGCCGCCCAGCAGGCACAAGCGCCCCAGCCAGGTGCCACGTGACGGTTACGGAAGACGTAGGAGCCCAGCCCGTTCGGGTCAATCTGCTTTTCAACGAACGGCCCGTGCGGGTTCCGTCCGGCGTGACCCTGTTCGACGCGGCCAGCTGGAACGGCATCGCGATCGATTCCACCTGCGGCGGCCACGGCACCTGCAAGAAGTGCCGGATCAGGATCGCCG
>Ga0209656_10000329_pt1 | contig 31860 bp, 23 predicted proteins | sample BogFormECP12_OM2_FD_188239 | JGI IMG/M metagenome (GOLD analysis project Ga0209656, IMG submission 188239) | Bog forest soil microbial communities from Calvert Island, British Columbia, Canada - ECP12_OM2 (SPAdes) (version 2) | ecosystem: Environmental > Aquatic > Freshwater > Wetlands > Bog ...
GAAGACCACGAGCAAGACGCAGACGATTTCACCGCGCGGTTAAGTCATTGAATCAAAAGCGCAAGAAATGTGCTGAGTTTTGCACAGCGGAACGATATACTGGCCCTCTACCTTCTGTCGGGTTCATTCATGGCCAAGGTTTTTACGATTACAGTCCCTCCTAAGCTGGGCAACGCGCGCCGGGAGCGTACTTCCGATCCTCGTTACGTGGACGGGCAACGCCTGCTGGTGGAAGCCATGAAGTATCTGGCGCAGGCCGATCCGGTGAAGAACCGTGCCGCAATCGAACTGATTTCCGAACACGTCCGCACCCGCTTCCGCATGAGCGACTCGCCGCTGGGCTAGGGCCCCGGCGAGTTTCCTATCCTCGGTCGAGCAACCGCGCACACAAAGAAAAAGGGGCGGATTTCTCCGCCCCTCAAGAGTTCCGCGTCCGGCTAGAACCTGTAGCGCCCGGTAATCTGCATGACCCGCGGAGCACCCTGAATGTTGGTGAAGTTGGAGAAGTTGCTCGGAGGCGAATTCAAGTTCGGATCCAGGGGGATACCGAATCCGCTGCGGCTCGGATCGAACGCGCCCATCTTCTGCGTATTGGTCACGTTGAACACTTCCCAGCGGAACTGCAGTTCGTGACTTTCAGGAATCCTGGCCGAAATCCCGTTGAGGTGGAAGGTCTTTCCGAGCCCCATGTCGAGAACGATATATCCGGGCACCCGAAACACGTTGCGTTCGCCGGTTTCGCCGGGGTAGGGGTTCCGGAAGTGCTGGAAGGCGTACGTGGTATTGCAGCCGAATAGCTTCGGCGTTCCCATCGTGTCTTTGGTTGGGCAGGTGTTGAACTTCGTCGTCCGGACGGCATTACTCTGAACTTCCCAGTTGGTGGCCCAGCGCGCGTCGTCAAACACCCCGGTGGTTCCGTTGTAGAAGCCAACCGGCATGCCGGTGTTGAAGCGGAAGATGCCCGTAAGCTGCCAACCGCCGATGATGCCGTTGGCCAGTTTGCCGGCATCTGCAGCCCATGCCCTTCCGTGACCAAACGGCAGTTGCCACACCGTGTTGATGTTGATCTGTTGACGGGTGTCGAAGTCCGAGTTGGAGTACATATCATGCTGGCGGAAGGGGTTAAGAATGAAAGACTCCCCGTTGTAGCCACCACCAGTCTGCAATCCGGAAGAATCGTCCAACGAATGGGACCAGGTGTAGTTGAAATCCGCGGTCAGACTGTTCGTGCGGATTTTGTACGACGCCGCGAGCGCATGATAGTTGGAATTCCCAATGCTGCCCCATGCACTCAGAGCTCCGTACTGGGGTTGGTAGAAGGCATTTGGCCCGACGATGGAGATGCCATCAATGATCGACTGCGTGGTCGTGTAGTCGCCACCAACGTCGTTGATCAGCTGGTAGATGCCCTGAGTCGCGCTCAGCGACGGATCGTATCCAAGATTACCGGCTGCGCCGGGGAACAGGTTCTCGAAGTACGGGATGGCCGCGATAGAACTGGTAGCGACGCCTTGAGCCCTCTGTTTAGCCAGCATAGTACCGGCTGTGTACCAGTCCATTTTGGACTGGGGATCAACCAGGTCGATCGGTTGCATGATGTCCCGCTGGGCCAGCAGATGACGCCCCGCACGCCCGAGATAGCTGATCTGGAGCATCGTGCTCTTGGGCAACTGACGCTCAAAGGTAGCGCTCCAGGAATAGCTCTTGGGAGTTTGGAGATTCTGATCGAGCGATGACTCAATTCTGAGCGAATTGTCCGCCGGTTGCTGTTGCGGGAATGAAATGGACTGCACAACCGGGGGGGCCGGCAATACACCGCGGATGGCTTGACTGGTACTCGTGAAAAGCGGACCGAGGTTCACGCCTGCTTTGCAGGCCCCGGCAGGTCCGTAATAGTTCGAAGCCGCATCCTGGTAGGGCGAACAACCCACATCATAGGTGTTCGGACCGGTGGTAAAAGACGATCCGAAGCCGAGCGTATTGCGAACGTCGAAGAAGGTCGCCAGTGCCTGGCCGAAGTAATCGCCGTTCATCGCAAAGCCGCCGCGAAGCACCGACTCGCCTTTGTTGCCGAAGATGCTCGACAAAAAGCCGGAATGAAATTCAGGCGACCAGGCAACACCAATGCGCGGCTGGAAGTTCGTCTTGTCCCAGTTATACATCGGCGATTTGCCGTTGGCTGGCCCGGACAGGTTGACGTTGATGGGATCGGTGTAATCGATTCCCTGCAGAGCATTGATCGCACGAAGGTGCAGGTAGGTCCCCAAAGGAACATCTGGCTTTGTCTCGTACCCGCCGACTTCATAAATCGGCCGGGCCAGACCGTAACGGAGGCCGAGAGTCAGGGTCAGGCTGGGTTTTGCCTTCCAGGTATCCTGCACGTAGCCTTCATAGTTCTGACCGGCGAAGTTGCGAATCGTTGGGGTTCCCGAGGGCGTCAACTGCAGGCTGTGGTTGTAGGTGTAATCCGCTGTGTATTGAGTAAAGCGGCCAATCAGCGCGGTCATCGCATTCTCGGCGCTCGACCCGTCGCCCGTGTAAAGGGGTAATCCGTCGTTGGCTAAAGCGTAATTGCTCAACGGCGCGCGCAGCAGGTTGGTGAGGTAATACGATGGGTTGGTGATCGCCTGATCGTAGGCATTGGAATAGCTGGTACGGTTGTTGTTGTCCTTCGTCACGTTCACGCCAAACTGAATGGTGTGACGGCCCCGGACCCAGTTCAAATCGTCCACCCAGTTGTTTACCGGGGTCGTACGCGACAAGGAATACAACTCATTCGTCGGGTAGTAAACGAAACGGAAGTCAATGTCGTTGTGGTTTAGGTCGCCGCCCTTGGTGAACGCCTGGCGGGTGTAGCCGTAGCGGAAGTTGTTTACCAGATTGCTGTGAATGGTCCAGGTATGGCCAATGGCAAAGCCCCAGGGGTGATCCCATTCGTTCGGCGCCGGGGTATCCGGATATGCGGGAACCCCTCCCCACGTGTCATATTGCACATTGGCGCGAATAAAGAGGGTTTGATTGCTGGTGAGGTTGAAATCCAGCTTGGCCGAGTGCGAGTGCAAACGAACCGGGGCGCTGGCGTTGAATCGGTATCCCTCCGTGTTCATGCCATCCCCGATCGAGGTATCGTTGGCGGGATATTTTGCCGCTGCCGCCGCAAGTGTCTGGAGGGCAGCCGTGTTCAAGCCCTGGATGTCGGGAAAGATAGTACTCAACTGCGTTGCGTCGAGAGTCACCAGCGCACCCTGAGTGCTGTTGGCGCCGCATGCCACGTCGGAGCAGAGGTGAAACTTCAGGAGTCCCTGCCCCATGCTGGGCAGAGGAACCGGTGATTGGTTCGCCGCCAACACCGGGGTTTGACTGGCGTCATTCCGCCCTTCGTAGCTGTAGAAGAAGAATGCTCTATCCCTCACGATCGGACCGCCAACCGCACCGCCGTAAGTGTTGCGGATTAACGTGGGGCGAGGCACGCCGGTGTGGTTGTTGAACCAGTCATTGGCGGTGAAGATCGTGTTGCGGTTGGACTCGAAGGCGGCACCGTGCCAGGTGTTGGTACCCCCCTTGGTCACCAATGCGATCTGGGCACCGGACGACCGTCCGCCCCCGGCCCCCGAGTTGAGGGTTGCGACGCGGAATTCTTCGATCGCCTCTGAGTTCAACCGGAGCACGGGTCCCTTTTCGGCATTCGGGATTGTGATGTCGGTCTGGACCGGACCAATCGCGTTGCTGGACGCTTCGTTGATGTCCACGCCATCGAGCGTGACGTTCGACTGGTCTGCGCGACCGCCAGCGACGTAGCCGTCTTTCGTGACGCCGGGCTGGAGAGTCAGCAGCGAAAGTACGTTGCGGGCTTCCAGCGGAAGCTGCGTAATCTGCTGGGAAACGAAATTGTTGCCGAGACTGGCATCCTGGGTATCAACCATCACCTGGCTGGATTCGGCACTGACCGTGACTTCCTCGGTCGCTGCGCCTACCTGCATGCTGACGTCGAGCGTGTTCGCCTGCGCAATTAATACGTGAATACTTTCCAGCGTCTGCTTGCGGAACCCGGCGGCCTGGACCTCCAGCTTGTAGTCTCCAGGGGTGAGCAGATCGAAGGAATAATGGCCTTCCGCCCCGGTCTTCTGAGTGCGCACCGTTGCCGTCGCCGTATTGGTGAGAGTAACGGTGGCGTTTGCAATCACCCTGCCTGCCGGATCTTTGACAACGCCATTCAGCGATGTGTTGCTGGTTTGTGAAAACGCGGAACTGCCCAGGAGAAGCAATAGGCAGCTTAGGGCCGAAAATGCGAGGGAAAGGCGGTGGCTCGGAACCCAGCGAGAATCCATTTAAGCCTCGTGTTACGTCTCGGATTGTTTTTCCCCAAGAATGAGATACCAATTGAGACCTAGGGAACCTGATGGGGCGCTATTGTGCAACTGTTGGGCCATGACATTCAAGCCTAATTTTCAGCATCTTAGCGGTCTTAACTAAGGCAACGAATGCCGGATGACATAACAGACATTCACATTTTGGAAGGTGCCGGGGGCCCGGGCTTGCGGAAAAACAGGGCAGAACCCAGAAAAATGACGACTGGATAGCATTCCAGGGTGTATCGCGGCTCGGGATTTTCCAGCGTGCCGAGAAATGCGGAACGCAGCAGCAGAAACAAAACTAATAGGCCAATGCCGAAAAATTCGCGGGCGCGCAGCCCTCCGGCCGCCGCCAACCCCACGTAGAACAGGTTGATCAGTCCGAAACTCAGGCTGACGGCGAGCCAGCGGTGGTCGTCGTTGAACTCCCACCAGCGCGGGTCCGAGGGAAACAGCTCGGTTCGCGGACGCAGCCACATATCCGCAATGCGCACCGCCGGAAGCCAGACGTAATAACGGAGCGGGGCGGCATGAACGCGCTCGGCCGCCAGGATTGCAAAACGGGCGTCGAGTTCCGCGGTCATTTCATGGCTTTGGTCGTGGCTCTGGTTATAGTCGGCGACGAGGGCGGCGGTCTGTTCCCGCTGCGGTTCGGAATCGAACGCCCGGTTGGGCATCTTCGTAAGGTCAATATCCGCGCCGGGGACGGCCCAGTAAATCTCCTGCACGGAAACGTAATCCGCGATCCAGGTCTTGACCCAGCGGTTGAAGCCGGGCATGGCCAGTTCGTCGGAGTCGGTCGCATAGCGCGGAGCCAGCGGCTGGAAGCGGTGCAGGGTGTGCAGATTCCGCAGGGTCCAGGGAACCAGGGGGGCGGTCGCTCCCGCCGCGACCAGCATTCCCGCCCAGAATAGCGTTCGTGCCTTGCGTGGATCTGTCTGCAGGCTGCGCAGAAGCCGCCAGAGCAGATATGCGCCTATCGCCGCGAGCAAAATCCCGCCGTCGGGCCGTAGCAGAATGGCAGCGCCAACGGAAAGTCCGCAACCCAGCCAGACTAGGCTGGGTCCGGGGTCGGCGCTTGGATCATCGCCCACCCCCAGCCCGCAGAAGGCCAAGTCCAGCGCCAATACCGTGAAGAAAGTCTCCAAGGTCTCGGTCAGGGCCGCTGCGGCATAGTTGGCCAGAAACGGACAGAGCGCCGCCAGAAGGAACGCCGCCTGCGCGGCCCGCCAGGAAAACAGCCGCCTGGCCAGGTCAGCAATCAGAAAGCAGGTTGCCAGATCGAACAGGGTCTGCACCAGCAGCACCGCCCGAAAATTGCCCACTCCGAACAGGGCGAAAATCGCCGCCAGAAACGCCGGATATCCCGGCAGGCGGGAGAGCGTCGGCATGATCGCGCCGGAGTTTGTGATGCCGTAAACGCCGTGGCGCAGCCAATTCTCGGCGATGTTGGCGTAAAGCCGTGAATCGTCCACCACACCCGGAAAACACACGACCAACAGTACGCGCAGGCCCAGACCAGCCAGGCTCGCCCAGGCAAAGAACCGCGCTTTCTTTGTCATCAGTTTCGGCTTATCAGTTCCCGCGTCAATTCGTGCGTCAGTTCGCGCACGCAGCGAATCATAGCGCGTTTGTGGCAATCCCGGCGCCCGGAAAGTGCATCTTAGGACCCAGAACAGCTACCCTGACCCTGTCTTACCGAGAATTGACCGTGTGCCTTCCACGGCATACGATGAACACTTACTCACCCATGGCCCAGCCCGTCTTTTATGATCCGCGACGCGCCCGATGGAAACGCCTGCGGCGCCTGTTGGACGTGTCTGCCGTTGTCGTTTCCGTGCTGATTGTTTTCTTCGTCTACACGGCGCTGCGCGATGAGCCTCTGCCCGAACTCTTGCTCTCGCCCCAAAAGCGCGCCTTCAAGGCCCTGAAGGAGAGCGAAAAGGATAAAGCCCGCGACCGCCAGAAGAAGCTGGCGGCCCGCTCTCACCGCAAGTCCAAGCTGGCGGCGTCGCAGGTCAAGCTGAATCAGGAGGAAGGAATTCGCGCCGCCTTCTATGTTCCCTGGGATGCGGCCAGTTTCTCGTCACTCCGCGCATACGCCCACCAGGTCGACATTCTTTATCCCGACTGGCTGCACGTGTTCACTGCCGATGGACGGCTGCAGGGCGTCGACGATCAAACCAATAAATATTTCGACGTCGTACAGAGCAACGTCCAGAACAGCGTCCAGAGCAACGCGCAGGGCAGCACGGTTCTCCCGGTCGACGACCGCGTGATGCCGTTTCTGAAGACTGAAAATCCCGCCATGGAAGTCTTCCCCATGGTGAACAATTCCGACGGCGCAAACTGGGTGGGAGACATCGTCGGGTTCCTGAACAATCCTGACGCCCGCCTGCTCTTCCGGCGGCAGGCTGGCCAATTCCTCTCGTCCGGCCACTATCGCGGCCTGATGATCGACTTCGAAGCCTTTCCTCCCAGCGGCCAGGCCGGCTATGTCGCGCTGCTGCAGGAATTGTCCGGCGACCTGCACGCGCACGGCTTCAAGCTTTACGTCGCGGTGCCGCCGCACAGCAATGAGTATGACTATCCCGCGATCGCAGCGGCGGCCGACGGCGTCGTGCTCATGAACTACGACGAGCACTATCCCGGCGGCGAGTCCGGTCCGGTGGCTTCGCAGGACTGGTTCGTGCAGAACCTGACTTTTGCCGAGAGAGTCATCCCCAAGGAAAAGATCATCTGTGCCATCGCTAATTATGGCTACGACTGGGCGCTGAAACCGAAGCAAGGGAAACTTCCCGCTGGGGAGCACGATAGCACCGTGAGTGTTCAGGACGCGTGGCTGGCCGCGCGCGATTCCGAAGAGGACGTCAACTTCGACGATGACGCCATGAACCCGCACTTCAGCTATCTTGACGAAAAGAACGTGCGGCATGACATCTGGTTCCTCGATGCGGTAACGGCGCTGAATCACATGCGCTCGGCGCAGAATCTCGGCATCCAGACTTTCGCCTTGTGGCGACTGGGAAGTGAAGACCGCTCGCTGTGGCGAATCTGGGACATGCCCGGCGATGCCGGTGCGACCGACAAATTGAAAGACGTGCCGCCCGGGGCTGACGTTGATATGGAAGGCCAGGGCGAAATCCTGCGCATCGAAGACAAGCCCGCTCACGGCACTCGCGACCTGACCATCGAGGCCAACAGCGAGATGATCACCGACGAGGTCTTCCAGAATCTGCCAGAGCCTTACCGCGTCGCACGCTATGGCTACAGCCCAAACAAAGTCGTGCTCACGTTTGACGACGGCCCCGACCCCGAGTGGACCCCGAAGATTCTCGACGTGCTCAAGCAGAAAAATGCGACGGCTACTTTTTTTCTGATCGGCATCCAGAGCGACAAATTTTCCGGGATCGCGAAGCGAATTTACCAAGAAGGCAACACCATCGGGAACCACACCTTCACCCATCCCGACATCACCAACATCTCGACGGCGCACATGAAACTGGAGTTGAATCTCACCGAGCGTCTGTTCGCGAGCCTGGTGGGCGTGCGCGCCACGCTGATGCGGCCGCCCTACGCGATTGATGAAGAGCCCGACACCGCCGACCAGGTGCGCCCGCTCGAGATTCCGCAGGAAATGGGCTACATCACCGTCGGCAATCGCATCGATCCCAACGACTGGAGTGAAACTCCTCGCCATTCTGCCGAGCAGATCACGGCGTATGTGCTGGCGCACCTGCCGCCCTGCCGCCCGGACGACTTGCGTTGCGGCAACATCGTGCTGCTGCACGACGGCGGCGGCAATCGCGCCGAAACCGTGCGCGCCCTGCCCATGATCATCGACGGCATTCGCGCCCGGGGATATGAGATCGCGCCGGTTTACGAACTGCTGGGCAAAACCCGGGCCGATGTAATGGCGCCGCTGCCTGCCGGCGAGCTATGGGCCGCGCGTCTCAACGGGTTGGGCTTCTGGCTATTCGATGCCAGCATCGTTTTTATTACCTGGGTATTTCTGGTGGGCGACTTGCTGATGACGGGCCGCCTCATATTCATTGGCGCGGCCGCGGTTTATGATCGCGTCCGCGAAAAAATTCTCGGCAAGCCCGCCGAAGTCGCGTCCTACAAGCCGAAAGTTGCGGTGCTGATTCCCGCCTACAACGAAGAAAAAGTTATCGAGCGAACGGTGCGGGCCGCGCTCAACTCGAACTATCCGAATCTGCGCGTCATTGTCATTGACGATGGTTCCAAGGACCGCACGCTCGAAGTCGCGCGCAAGGCCTTCGCAGCCGAGGCCGCCGCAGGAAAAGTTCTCATCCTCGGCAAGACGAACTCCGGCAAGGCCGAGGCCCTCAACTTCGGCATCGAACACATCGGCGACGCGGAACTCTTCGTGGGCATCGACGCCGACACCATCATCGCGCCGGACGCCATCGCACGCCTGGTGCCGCATTTCATCAATCCTAAAGTCGGAGCCATTGCGGGCAATGCCAAGGTGGGCAACCGCGTCAATCTCTGGACGCGCTGGCAGGCTCTGGAATACATCACCAGCCAGAACTTCGAACGCCGGGCCCTCGACGTGCTGGGAGCCGTGAGCGTCGTTCCCGGCGCGATCGGCGCGTGGCGTGTTTCCGCTGTGCGCGAGGCGGGCGGCTACCACATCGACACCGTCGCCGAAGACGCCGATCTCACCATGGCCCTGCTGCGCCGCGGGTATCGCGTCGAGTACGAAGACATGGCACTTGCCTACACCGAAGCTCCCACCAATGCGAACGCCTTGATGCGCCAGCGTTTTCGCTGGTCGTTCGGTATCCTGCAAGCAGTCTTCAAACACCGCGGAGTTTTCGCCCGGAAGGGCGCGCTGGGTTTCGTGGCGCTGCCCAATATTTTCATCTTCCAGATTCTGCTGCCGCTGGTGTCGCCGCTCATCGACATCATGTTTGTGGTGGGCACTATCTGGTATTACGTTCAGAAACATTTCCACCCGGACTCGACCGATCCCGCGGACTTCCACAAGCTGGTGCTGTTCTTCTTCGCGTTCCTGGTCATTGACTTCATCGCCTCGGCGATTGCATTCGCCCTGGAACGTCGCCGCCCCGACGAAAAAGAGGACGTCTGGCTGCTCAGCCAGGTGTGGCTGCAGCGTTTCGCCTACCGCCAGCTGTTTTCGATTGTGCTGTTCAAGACGCTTAAACGCGCGCTGGAAGGCCGCAAGTTTGCCTGGGACAAACTGGAGCGCACCGCCGCCGTGAACTACGTTCCGGCCGAGAACCGGGATCACGTCAACGTGCCGTAGGAGCAAATCATTTCCCTTGTCATCCTGAGCGAAGCGAAGGACCTATGCATCATGCTCGCATCACAGATGCTGCGAGCAGAGTACATGGGTCCTTCGCTTCGCTCAGGATGACAAACCGTAGTCGGCCCGGGGTCACCGGAACAGCAACCCCGCGAACTCCGCCAGATTCCGACGCCACACCATCCACGCATGCATGCCCGGCGTTTCGATGTCGGTATGATTCACGCCCTTGGTCTTCAACCATTCCCGCAAGTTTCGGTTCACGGTGATCAGGCGGTCTTCCGTGCCGCAGGCAATCCACAACAGGCGAATCTGTTGGTTCGCCTTTGCGTCCAAGCCGGGGAAGACTTTTTCAAACTCGTCAGGCATGCCCCCTGCGCTGAACGCGCCGATCCAAGCGAACTTGTCGAGGGCGTTCAATCCGACTCTCAGCGATTCGGCGCCACCCATCGAAAGCCCGGCGATCGCCCGCGAGTCGCGAGAATTAGCCACGCGGTATTCGCTCCCGACCTTGGGAATGACTTCCGTTAGAAGAGCGTCACGAAATTTCCGAAAGTTCTCTTCGCGGACCTCGGGATGATTGGAGATCCCTCCCCAGCCGACTCGGATCATTTCCATCGTGCCGTATCCCAGTGGCATCACCACGATCATCGGTTTGGCTTTGCCCTGCGCAATCAGGTTGTCGAGGATCACGTTGGCGTGTCCGACCGCCGTCCATCCGCTGGCGTCGTCGCTGTAGCCGTGCAGCAAATAGAGCACAGGATATGTCGTCTTGCCCGCGGGATCGTAGCCCGGCGGAGTGTAGACGTAAAAGTCGCGCTCATCGCCGGCCACCGCAGACTTGTAGAAGTGATGATGGATCTCTCCGCGCGGAACGTCGCTGACCTCCCAGGGCAGCGCAGGCCCCGGAACATGCACCGCATTCGACGGCGAGAGCAGATTCGGCACCAGCAGATGGTTGTAGGGATCGAGCATGCGCACGCCATCGACAAGGATGGAATATCCGTAGTAGTCCGGAGGCAGCGGCGGCGTGGTCACGCTCCATACGCCCTGCTCGTCTTTCTGCATGGCCACCGGCGCTGCACCCTCGCGCGCGAGTTTCACTTCCTGCGCGTTCGGAGCGAGGAAGCGGAAGGTCACGCTGTTGTCAGAGTGCACTTCAGGAGTAACCAGCCCCGCTGGACGTTGCGGAGGCGGAGCCTGCGCGGGCTTGGCTTGCTGTGCTATGGCAAGAGCACCAACGGAGAGAGAGAAAGCAAGAAAGGCAGATGGAAATTTCATGGCGCCGTTCCTCCAATGAGTAAACGGCACAATTGTAAGCCAGAGTCACAGTCGCGGCACTTGTCCCGGAGGGACGCTCGAGAATAGCCCGGCTTTTCAACGCCGGGTACGTCAGCCACAGCTAACCGCGTCCTGGAAGGACGCCTGAAACATCAAATCATTTTGTGAGGATTTCAATCGTGCCGACGGCACGAGAATCCAATACCGCGATCTATACCCGCCAGTGAACTGGCGGGCTATTTTCGCTGGTCCCTGCGGGACCTGCTTTGGGGAATAGCCGCCTATTCCTTTCCGGCGACGTCGAGCCGGGTTTCGGCGCGCTTCAGCGCGTCCAGCGCGCGCTCCACATCGACGGTCGTATCGCCGCTCGTCAGCCGTTGTTCGGCGCGGTCTTTGGCCTTGGTGGCACGGGCCACGTCAATCTCTGACGGACGCTCGGCTGTCTCGGCCAGAATCGTCACCTTATCCGGCAACACTTCCGCGAATCCCCAGGCCACGGCCAGACGCTGCTCGTTTGAACTAGAAGCACCGCGGAAAGTAATCTCGCCGACCGCCAGTTCCGTGATCAACGGAGCGTGCCCAGGCAAGACGCCCAGATACCCGTTTTTTCCAGGGATCTGCATTTCTTCGGCCGTCGTTGCCACGACTTTCTTTTCCGGCGTGACGATCTCGAGTTGGAAAGTATCAGCCATAAAAACCCGGCGTCGGACCTCAGACCTTGGACCTCAGCACAACCCGTCTAGGTCCGAGACGGCCGAGGTCCACCCTTACGCCGCCGCCTTCATCTTCTCCGCGGCTTCCAGCACTTCTTCGATTGGCCCTTTCATGTAAAACGCCTGCTCGGGGATGTCGTCGTACTTGCCTTCCACGATGGCCTTGAAGCCCTTCACGGTGTCGGCAATCTTCACGTAGCGTCCCGCCGCGCCGGTGAACTGTTCGGCAACGTGGAACGGCTGTGACAGGAAGCGCTGAATCTTGCGGGCTCGCGCCACGGTGACCTTCTGATCTTCGGTCAGCTCGTCGATACCGAGAATCGCAATGATGTCCTGCAGATCTTTGTAAGTCTGCAGAGTTTTCTTTACCGTCTGCGCAACGTCGTAGTGCTCCTGACCAACGATGCGCGGATCGAGAATGCGCGAGGTCGAAGCCAGCGGATCGACCGCGGGATAGATTCCAATTTCAGTCAGCGCTCGCGAAAGCACGGTAGTCGCGTCCAGGTGAGCAAACGTCGTCGCCGGAGCGGGATCCGTCAGATCGTCGGCGGGCACGTAAATCGCCTGCACCGACGTAACCGAACCTTTCTTCGTCGACGTGATGCGCTCCTGCAGTTCGCCCATTTCGGTGGCCAGGTTGGGCTGGTAGCCGACGGCGCTGGGCATGCGGCCCAGCAGCGCGGAAACTTCCGATCCCGCCTGCGTGAAACGGAAAATGTTGTCGATGAAGAGCAGCGTGTCTGAGCCCTCGGCATCGCGGAAATATTCCGCAACCGTCAGCGCGGTCAGCGCCACCCGCAAGCGCGCCCCGGGAGGCTCCGTCATCTGCCCGTATATCAGCGCGGCTTTCGACTCGGCTGGTATGCCGGGCTTGATCACGCCCGACTCCGTCATCTCCAGCCACAAGTCGTTGCCTTCGCGAGTGCGCTCGCCAACGCCCGCAAACACAGAGTAGCCGCCGTGATTCTTGGCGACGTTGTTGATCAATTCCATGATGACTACGGTCTTGCCCACGCCTGCGCCGCCGAATAATCCGATCTTGCCGCCTTTCAAGAACGGCTGAATGAGGTCGATGACCTTCACTCCGGTCTCGAACATCTCGGCGGTGGTGGATTGCTCGTCGAAAGCGGGGGCCAGCCGGTGAATCGGCATTCTCTCTTTGTATTCGATCGGGCCCAGCAGGTCGACCGGCTCGCCGATCACGTCCATCACGCGTCCCAGGGTTCCTCGGCCCACCGGCACGGAGATCGGCCCGCCCTGATCGATAGCCTTCATGCCGCGCACCATGCCGTCAGTGGGCTGCATGGCGATACAGCGCACGCGCCCCTCGCCCAGGTACTGTTGCACTTCGAGAATCACGTTGACCGGGCTCGGGACGGTGAATCCGTCGCTCACTACTTTCAAGGCCTCATAGATTCGAGGCAGGTTCCCCTCGTGAAACTGCACGTCTACCGCTGGACCCGTGATTTGAATGACATGTCCTACGTTTTCAGGCATAGATTAGCTTCTAGCTACTAGCTGCTAGCTCCTAGCTTGGATCGTCGGCCGGCAGCCCGATGCCGCGATCCCGCTCAAATTCAAAGTTCCTCAAATCTGCCTTGCTGGAAGCTAGTAGCTAGAAGCTAGCAGCTTCTTCACATTGCCGCCGCGCCGCTGACGATCTCGATGATTTCTTTCGTAATCTTCGCCTGCCGCGCCCGGTTCATGGCCAGCGTCAGCGAATCGATCATGTCGGTCGCGTTGTTGGTGGCCGAATCCATGGCGGTCATGCGGGCGGCGTGCTCGGCCGCGACCGACTCCAGCAACGCGCGGAGAATCTGGATGCTCACATACTTCGGCAGCAGCGCGCGGAAGAGCTCTTCGGGAGCCTGCTCGTAAATGTAGTCCACCTGCGCGGTGCCGAACTGCGAAGCAGCTTCCTCCGCCGGACGATCCGCACCACGCATGCCCACACCGGCGCTCACCGCCGCCTCTTTCGCTCTTTTCTTTTCTTCCTCGGTCATCTCCTCGACCAGTCGCACCGTCTGCTCGCCGATCTGCTCGATAGGAAGAACCTGTTCCACGATGAGCCGCTGCGCAATCACCGATTTGAATTCGTTGAACACGATATAGACCGCGTCAATCTCTTCGCGGCAATAACGTGAAATGACGGTCCCGGCCAGAGCTGCAGCCTGCGCGAATTCCACCTTCCCAAGTACGCCCACATGCTCGCCGGTGATCTGAATCCTTGCGGAACGCTCGGCCTCTTTCGGTTCGACCTCGATCGATTCGGCAAGGTCCGCGAGACTTTGCGTCTGCACTTTTGCTACTGGATAGCGCCGCCGCAGGAAGTCGCGCCCCTTGCGGCCGATGGCTTCAATGTCGACATTCTCCCCCGCCTTGGACTCGAGAAACCGCGATGCGGCTTTGGTGATGTTGGCGTTGAACGCGCCCGCCAGCCCTTTGTCCCCCGTGACAACGATCAGAAGGATATTTTTTTCTTCCCGCTGCGCCAGCAGTGGATGCTTCGGCTCACCGGTCTCGGGATTGTAAATCTCAGCTCGCGACACCAGCGACTTCAGCACATTCGTCAGCATCTGCGCGTACGGACGCGCCGCCAAGGCCCGCTCCTGCGCCCGGCGCAACTTCGCCGCCGAGACCACTTTCATGGCCTTGGTGATCTGCCGCGTGTTGATCACGCTGCGAATGCGGCGACGTATGTCGAGAATATTTGCCATCAGTCGTTGGTCGTCGGTCCCCTCGCCCGCTCAGGGCAGGCTAAGAACGGTCGTTGGCCCAAATCAAAGCCTTGTCATCCTGAGCGGAGCCGTTCTTCAGGCGAAGCGAAGGATCTCCGCCGCCACAGGCCTCGCTACTTCGCTACCGCTTCCTTCGCTGCCACAAACTGCTGCTTCGCTTCCTTAATCACAGCCTGCAACTGTCCCTTCAACGTGTCATCGAGGATCTTCTTCTCCATGACGGTGCGCAGCAGGCCGGGATTGGTTGAATCCACATACTTGTAAAGCTCCGCCTCGAACTCGCGGACTTGCGCCACCGGCAGGTCGTCGAGGAATCCGCCGGTGCCTGCCATGATGATCAGAATCTGCTTGGAGAACGGCAGCGGAGAGAACTGATTCTGCTTCAGCAGTTCGACCAGCCGTTGTCCGCGATTCAACTGTGCCTGCGTGGCCTTGTCGAGATCGCTGCCAAAGGCCGCAAACGCTGCCAGTTCGCGATACTGCGCCAGCTCCAGCTTCAACGTGCCCGCCACCTGCCGCATGGCTTTAATCTGCGCGCTGCCGCCCACGCGGCTCACCGACAAACCTACGTTTACCGCCGGGCGCACGCCTTGGTTGAACAAATCCGTTTCCAGATAAATCTGGCCGTCGGTAATCGAAATCACGTTGGTGGGAATGTAGGCCGAGACGTCGCCCGCCTGCGTCTCAATAATCGGCAGCGCGGTCAGCGACCCGCCGCCCATCTTGTCGCTGAGTTTCGAGGCGCGCTCCAGCAGCCGCGAGTGAAGATAGAAAACGTCTCCTGGATAGGCCTCGCGTCCCGGCGGACGCCGCAGCAGCAAAGAAATTTCGCGATACGACGCCGCGTGCTTCGATAGATCGTCATAGATGACCAGCGCGTGCCGCTTGTTGTCGCGGAAGTATTCGCCCATGGCGCACGCTGCATAGGGCGAGATGTACTGCATCGGCGCGGGCTCGGAAGCGGTGGCGGCCACGACGATGGTGTACTCCATCGCGCCATAGTCTTCGAGAGTCTTCACTACCTGTGCGACGGACGAACGCTTCTGCCCGATCGCGTTGTAGATGCAGATCAGGTCGTTGCCCTTGCTGTTGATGATGGTGTCGAGCGCGACGGCGGTCTTGCCGGTCTGGCGGTCGCCAATGATCAGTTCGCGCTGGCCGCGGCCAATCGGGATCATGCTGTCGATGGCCTTCAACCCGGTCGCCATAGGCTCGCGAACTGGCTGGCGGTCGATTACGCCCGGAGCAATGCGCTCCAGTGCGATGAACTTGTCGGTGGCGATCGGTCCTTTGTCGTCGATGGGCTCGCCGAGCGAGTTGACCACGCGGCCGATCATGGCGTCGCCCACCGGCACGCTCATGATGTTCCCGGTGCGCTTGACCTCGTCGCCTTCCTTGATTTCGGTGTACTCGCCGAGCAGCACCACGCCTACCTGGTCTTCCTCCAGGTTCATGGCGAGACCGGCTACGCCGTGCGGGAACTCCAGCAGCTCGCCGGCCATAACCTTGTCGAGTCCATAAACGCGCGCGATGCCATCGCCCAGCGTGATGACCGTGCCCGTCTCGTCGACGGAGATCTTGGTTTCGTAATTCTCGATCTCCGCGCGGATCAGTTGCGTGATTTCGTCTGCTTTGATTTGTGCCATAAGTCAGCTTTTAGCCTTTAGCTGTTAGCTCTTAGCTATTACCCATTTCCCGTGGTCTTTCATCTTGCGCCAACATTCGCGACTCTGTCATCCTGAGCAAGCATTGAGCGTCACGAAGTGGCGGTCAATGCGCGTCGAAGGACCCCTTGCTCCATAAAGCGGCACCTGCACTGAAGGGAGTTCTCACCCGTTTTCCCTTGCCACTCCTCGAGGCTTACCAGCCCTCTCGGCAACTGTTCTAAGCTAAGAGCTAAAGACTAAGAGCTTATCGCCTCTCGGATCTTCTCCAACTGACCCTTCACCGAACCGTCGTAAATCGTGCTGCCCACGCGGACCACCGCACCGCCCAGCAGGGACGCGTCCAGTTCAAACTGCGCCCGCACCTTCTTGCCCGCAACTTTCTCGATCTGCGCTTCGAGCGACCGCTTCTCGGCATCACCCAGTTCGCGGGCACTGGTGATCTGGGCCTCGACGAATCCCATGCGCGCATCGAGTTCCTTCTTCAGTTGCTCGACGATCTGCCCCAGGAACGGCAGGCGCTGGTGATCGATCAGAACCGCGACCAGGTTGCGCACGTTATGTTCAATCTCTTCGCGCTGCACGATCGCATCGAGCAGGCTGCGCTTCTGGTCGGCGGGCACCGCCGGATTGTCCCAAACCCGCCGCAAGTCTGCGCTTTCGGCCAGCAGGCTGATGATCCGGTTTAGCCCACCCACGGCTCGATCTGCATCGAGGTGCGCGTCGAAAACTACGTCGGCGAAGGCCCGGGCATAGGTGCTGGCGACAGAAGCCATGTTCTAGTTCCTGTCCTTTCCCGAGCCGGAGTCACCGCCCGATCCAGCGCCCCGATTGGCGGAAGATGCGCCCAACTGTCCGGCAAAATTTCGCACCAAAGCCTGATCGGTGCCGGCATCGACATGAATCTGCTTCCGTGCCAGACCCACCGCCAGATCGGCCGCATAGGCGGTCAGTTGCCGCCGCGCCGCCTTGGCGGCCGCCGCGATTTCCTGCTCGGCTGCGACCACAATCTTGCGCGCGTCTTCTTCGGCTGTGGCCTGGATGCGGGCTTCCTCGGCCGCGCCTTCTTTCTCGGCGGCATCGCGCATCATGCCAATTTCAACGTCCAGCTTCATCAGGCGCGACTCGATCTCCGCCAGCCTGCGGCGCGCTTCTTCGCTGGCCATCTGCGCTTCCTGCATCGCCTTCTGTATGGCAGCGCTGCGGTCGCGGAACATTCCCGGCAAATACTTGCGCCCCGCCCAGATAAAGACGGCAGCGATCACCGCAAAGTTCAGAATCACGCAGAGCCAGTAGGACTGCTGCACGCTGAGTCCCGTGAGTCGATGGATCGCCTGCACCGAAGCCGAATGCTTGAACTCCTCCATCTCGTCTTTCTCTGTCCCGGCGGCTTCCTTGCTCTCATGCGCCAACTGCCGGCCAGGCGCCTGCGGTTTGTCCGCGGAACTCACGCTTGCCGGTTGGTCGGAAGAAGCAGGCTGTTCCTGCGCCCGCAGTGATGCCACGCTCGCGCAACTCACAATCAGCAGCGCCAGCAAACTTGCGCGGACGATTTTCTTGGCGGACCCGATCTTCGTTGAGGTGATCTTTTTTGAGGACATCATCCTTGAGGACATCATCGCCCCGCTCCCGCCGGTTGCAGCACGCGTCGTACGATCTCTTGGGCTAGCGCGACCGCGTCGGCCGGCAAACCCGCTTCCGCCGCAGCCCGATCGTGTTCGATATCTCTTTTCGCCGCCGCCACCTGCGCCTGCGCCTTGCTGCGCGCTTCGTTCAAGGCATTGGTGCGAGCCTGCAGCACCGCCTGCCGCCGCGCTTCCTGCGCCCGAAATACCACAGCCCGCGCCTCCCGCAGTTTCTGCTCGTAGTCCGACGTGCGCGCCTCGGCCGCGGCAATGTCGGCGCGCGATTTCTCGATCGCACCTTCCGTCTTGCTTCGCCGCTCGGCCAGCACGCGCTGCAACGGCTTGTGCACGATCGCGGTGTAGAGCGCGTAGAGCAACGCCAGCAGAATCACCGTCGGCACCGACCCGAGCAGTAATTCCCCTAGTTGTTGAAGCGTTTGATCCATGTAGTGCTGCTATAGACTGGAGAATGAGGGCTATGAAAACTGTTAAGTCTAACGTCCGCAAGGAGCTTATGTCAACGCGAAGAAGATCGGTTTAGCCCGCTGTCGAAATGCCGGGGGGAGGACACGGCTTTGCCGGTGCCGCTTTCAATCCGCTAGAAATGCGGGCTTTTAGCCCACTGAGGGACATTCTCAAACTGACACACCGCACATTCCTGCACATAGCCCTTGACTTCGGCCAAAAGAGGATTAGCATTGAACTATCACCTCCGATCCAATTCAGGATCGAATGGGCCGATAGCCAAGGAATGTCACCGCTTCTTGGTTGCCGGCCCATTTAAATTTGAATCGTCAGACGTTAGTCCCCACTCAAGGTGCGCGGTGTCTAATCCTCGTATGCGGAGAATCCGCTATGCCCTGCTTCTGCCGCTGATGCACTTAGGAATCGCCGGGCCCCCGATGTTTCATCAGGAATCGACCGTTTGGCGGTACGTCCCTCAAGCTCAGGAGCTCGAGGATTTTGAAGCGAAGTACCCCGCACCCGAAGGTGGCGGAGTGCCTGTCGAACCATGCTATGAGTACAGATTCTCGTCTGCTACCCGCACGATTGTCGCGGCTAATCTCCCAACGGCACTTCTAGTCGGGGCTTCGGCGGACGGGTGCGCTTCACCAGCAGCGCGACTGATTCCAAATCGGGTGAAGTATCAACTGAGTGTGAAAACCTGGGTAATCGCTCTTGAGACTCTCATTGTTCTTGGAATTATTGTGCAGTGGTGGCTGGTCGGCGGCTGGCTCGATCAACGATACACGCAATCGAAGCCCACACGCCGGTGGATCATTCCCGTCACAGTCATTACCGTTGGAGCGGTTGTGATGGCTTCAACAGCCTTCGGACACGGAAGCGTAGCCGAGCCGGTAAACATATTTGCGGCAATGATCACGCTTCTGGCGTGGATTGTTCTGATCGTTATGTTCGCCGTAGCTGGGCGGTGTGGGTGATCGGGAGAATCCGCCACCGCTCCTCACCCGTGAGTTCCCGTTTGTGAGTCCGGGTGCCCCATTTCTCGCGTTCTTTGCGAGAAGTGGGGATTTTGCCGAGCTAACACTTCGAGAAGATGTCCGCAGTCGGCAGTCCCCACTTCTCGCGCGAAGGGCGCGCGAGAAATGGGGCACCCGGCGTTCGGAGTCGCCAGCTACGCCACCACCCACTCCCTCACTCGCCGCACCACCGACGCCGGCGCCTCGACTTCCAGTTCCACCGCCCCATCTTTATACTTCCGCGAAAAAATCCGCGCCTTGGCTTCCAGCATGGCCAGAGTCTTGCCTTCTTTCTGCGGCACGCGCAGATGTACGCGGCTGACGGCATCTTCCTCGATCATCGCGTCGATCCGCGCCAGCAGCTTATCTAACCCCGTGCCCTCCGCCGCCGAGACGTAAACCGTGTTCGAGCCTTCGCGCATGGCGTCGGCTTGCAGGCTCTGCGCGACTTCATCATCCAGCAGATCGATCTTGTTCATCACGCGCAGGCGCGGCTTCTTTTCTGCCTCCAGTTCTTTCAGGACAATTTCCACCTGCGCGTCCTGCTCGGCCGAGAGCCGGCTGCTGGCATCGGACACATGCAGAATCAGCGACGCCCGCTGCACTTCCTCCAGCGTGGCGCGGAACGCCGAGACCAGCGTGTGCGGCAGGCTGCGAATGAATCCCACGGTGTCGGACAACAGCACCTTGCGCTTCGAGGGCAGCTCCACGCCGCGAATCGTCGGATCGAGCGTGGCAAACATGCGCGACGATTCCAGCACCTTCGCCTGCGTCAGGGCATTGAACAACGTCGACTTGCCGGCGTTTGTATATCCCACCAGGGCCACGGTCGCGACCGGCGCGGACTCGCGCCGCTGCCGCTGCTGCGCCCGAATGCGCCGGACATTTTCAATTTGACCCTCTACGTTCCGCACGCGCCGCGCAATCTTCCGGCGGTCGGTTTCGAGCTTTGTTTCACCGGGACCGCGCGTGCCGATGCCGCCACCGAGTTGCGACATCTCAACCCCATGCCCGGCCAGCCGCGGCAGCATGTACTGCAACTGCGCCAGCTCGACTTGCAGCTGGCCTTCCCGCGTGCGCGCGTGCCGCGCAAAAATGTCGAGGATGAGCTGCGTGCGGTCGATTACCCGCCGCTGGATGATCTTTTCAATGTTGCGCTGCTGCGAAGGACTGAGGTCGTGGTCGAACAGAAGAACGTCCGCATCCACCGATGCGGCCGCGCCCGCAATTTCCTCCAGCTTGCCCGCGCCGATCAGAGTCGCCGGATCGGGCCGGTCGCGCCGCTGCAGAATCTCGCCAACCACTTTGGCCCCGGCACTTTCCGCCAGGGTGCGCAACTCGGCCAGCGACTCGTCGGCATCGAACTCGGGAATGCTGGGCTTGCCGTTGGATTTTACGGCAGCCCCGGACTGAGCCGGCTGCATCGCGGCGGCATCGCGCGCGGCCGAGGCCTGCGCTGTGACCGTTCCCCGGGCTCCGCTGCGCCCGCGCGTCCGCACCTCAATCCCAACCAGGAACGCGCGCTCTTGCTCCGCTTCCTTGCGGACAGTTTCAGATCCGAAAGGCACACGTTTGCGTGCACGCGCCGTGCCGCGGGATTTCTTGATCTGAGAACGTCCCAAGCCGAAAACGCCTTATCCTTCAGTGCCCGAAGCGCTCGCCGCTGCCACGGGCGCGGCAGCCGCCGCTTTCTCCGGATGCGCCACGTGAGCGACATGCGTCGCCGCCACCCTCCCCATGACCACGGTAGAGATGGCGTGCTTGAAGATGAGTTGCTCCTGACCGTTCGCCTCCAGCACCACGGAGTACTTGTCGAAAGAGCGGATGCGGCCCGTCAGCTTCACTCCACTCAGCAGATAAATCGTAATGCTGAGTCTCTCCTTGCGGGCCGTGTTAAGGAAGGAATCCTGAATGTTCTGTGCCGGCTTATTGCTGTCCATCGCCGATCTCCTTGATTTATAAACTTGCCAACCGCCAGCCCACAGGCGCCCACGGGCAGGCTCAATGCCACAGCACGTTCCCCAGGTCTTTCCGCAGTCCCAGGGAAACAAGGGGGGATAAACCCCGCTGGCGTAAACCGTCAGCGGATCAATGTGAGTACCATACGGCGATCTTCGCCGCTTTTCAACTGGAACTTGCCGACGGCTCCCGCCGCAGGGTTGACACCGCCCGCCGCAGAGTGCAGACTTTCCACGACTTTGGAAACCAGGGGTCAGGGATCAGTGGCCAGTTGCACAGAGAAACTTACTGGCCCCTGGCCCCTGATCACTCGCGGTAACGGAGGGAATCCTAAATGCACCATTTCGTCGCATTGGCAGTAGCTCTGGTCATGCCCACCCATACTGGCTCGGAAGCCACCCAGCTCATTCTGCGCTGGTTCCACATCATCGCCGGCATCACCTGGGTCGGCCTGCTCTATTTCTTCAACTTGGTGAACGTCCCCTTCATGAAGCAAGTGGACGCCCCCATGAAAGCGAAAATCTTCCAGTACCTCACCCTGCCCGCCCTGAACTGGTTTCGCTGGAGCTCGCTGGTCACGGTGTTTTTAGGATTCTGGTACTGGGGGCAGTTCTATGTCGGACCCGACGCCCACCGCGAGGGCGGCAGCGAGCTAGCCACCATCGGATTCTTCCTGCTGCTGTGGATCGCGGTCTGGTTCGTCCTGTTCATGGTCATCAAGAAAATAACGCCCAGCGGATATGTCTTGGGCACGATCACGGCCATCCTCTGCGTCGCCGCGGCCTGGCTGTTCGTGAACTACACGCCCGTCGGCCAGGACGACAACCACGTGCTCTCCATCGGCGTGGGCGGCGGCTTCGGCATTGTGATGCTGTTCAACGTCTGGGGCATCATCTGGCCCAACAACAAGAAAATCATCCGCGGCACGCTGGCCGGCACTCCTCCCGCCAACGCCGCGATCATGGCGCGCCAGGCGTTTCTGGCTTCGCGGACGAACTTCTTCTTGTCGGTCCCGTTGCTGTTCTTCATGGCCACCAGCTACCACTACGTGATCTTCGGGAGGTAACCAGCAAAGTAATTTCTGCGGTGAGAAAAGCCCCACGCCGTTGGCGTGGGGCTGATTTTTTGCTGCAAAAAAGAAGGGAGCCGAAGTATCGGCTCCCTTGAGATGCAAGTGATGCAAAGTTAGAAGGTAAAGGTGGCTCCGAAACGCATGCTGCGCCCGTACTGGTAAAGGAAATTCTTCCCGTACCATGAGCTCGGGGTTACCGCTGCAGCTGTGGCGCCGCCGGTTCCCGTTTGTCCATTGATCCAGGCCTGCGGGGTATAGCCCGTCTCGAGTGCACCGTACAACTGCGCGCCCTGGCCGAAGTTTGCGAAGTTCGGCTGCAGTGGAGTGTTGTCGTAATAAATGGAGTTCATGCCGCCATAATACGCGGTGACGGCCCTTTGGTTGAGAAGGTTGGGTATGGTCGCAGTGAACGAAAGGAGCTGGTGTTCGTTGTTCTTGTTGACCTTAATTTCATGGCTAAGGTTGAAATCGGTCTGGTAATACCACGGCGTACGGCGCAGATACGGGGTGCCGAGAGTCAGGTTCCCGGCTGTGCCCGTGATATTCGCCCACTGACCGTGGCCAAAGATATACGTGGACTCCAAAGGCTGGCCGTAAGAGGCCAATCCCAGGTCGACGTATGAACTGACCGGCGATCCCTGATACCCGTACGAGAAGATGCCGAAGGTAGTGGCCTGGGCATTGCCCTTCCAAGGCAGCCGGTAATAGGCGTCGCCTTTTAAGGTGTTGGGGCGATCGGTCGGCAATGGCCCGCTATTCGACTTGCCATTCGCTCCGAAGTAAAAGAACGGCTCGTCGAAGGCACGAGTTGTGTCCGGGGAGTTGCGTCCCGTGTTGCCACCGTCGACCTGGTCGGTGGTGGTCAGGCCCGTGTAGTTGCCCCACAGCCTGCTCCATGTATAGCTGAACATTCCGGACCAGCCTTTGCTCGCCGTCTTGGTCAGCCGGAGTTCCATACCGTCGTAGTTACGCACCGCTTTCGGGTTGTTTGGGCACTGCGGGCAGGTACCAAACGCGCCACTGGAGTTGAAAGAGTAGTTCGGCTCGCCGAAAGCCGATCCCAGGGATTGCAGGTAGTTGGCGTAACCGTCAATCGTCTGGTTCTTACCCTCGCCGGGATTGACGACCGTATAGACTTCAAACACGTTCGGATCCGCCAAGGATGCGTCCTCAATGACGTGATCAAGACGACGCCGGTCATAGCGGGCTTCGAACGCCAAAGTCCGGGAGACCTGATAGTCCCACCCCAGTACGTATTCGTGCTGGCGATAGGGCTTCACGCCCGGGGCGATTGGCTCCCAAGGCCGGAAGTTCACGTTTTCGACGATCGAAGTTCCAGTCCCCGCATCCGTAAGAGCAGCCGGGGGTGCGCCTCCGCCAAAGTTAGCCTGCGTGCTAGGCAAACCGTTCGGGCAGGCACGTCCGTTCACGAAAACTGCGTTTATATCGGAAAGTTGGAACCCGCCGGAACCGGCGATCCCATCCGGGCCAAGGGGGTAGGTGCACTGCTCGAACGCTTGTGCTCCCCACGAGGTCTGGGCCAGTAGCAGCTTCATGACGTCGTTGGTAACCCCATAGCTACCGAAGATTTTCATCTTGCCGTTCGCCGATCCCCAAGCAGCTCCCAGGCGAGGCTCGATCTTGTCGCTCCAGGAGAAGTTGATGGCGGTCGGCGCCGCAGTACCGGAAGGAATAACTCCCGCCGGAACGGGCAGGCTTTCTTTTTCGATGCGGATACCGAGATTCAAGGTTAACCCGTGGCCAATCGTCCACGCATCCTGGACAAAGAGCGCATGGTTCCAATCGCCAGCGATCTGGGGCAGAACGGTTGCAAAATCCTGAACAAACATATAGCCATATTGCCCGGCGCAGACTCCAAGATTTGCAGAAGCGACAGGTTGGTTAGGTGTCCATTCGGCTTCCAGTCCCGATCCGGGAGTGACCACTGGGGGTGTGCCGCTGCTCACCGTCGCGGGCAATCCGCAGTTGGTTGAGCCGAACGACGTCGACGCCCCATGGCTCTGTCCCGCCCCCGGATACATGAAAACTTCGGGCACATTACCGTTTTGCGAAATCGAGTTGCTCAGGCGATTGAGTTGGTAGCCTGCCTTTATATTGTGGGTACCGCCCCAGCCGCTCTTGAAGAATGCGACGTCTTCGTCGAACTGGTAGTGCTTATTGGCGTTACGAACAGTGAACGGATTCAGATAGGGCGCGGATTGTGTGCCCTGGCTCGCCTGCAGGGCTGCGGGCAGTGCTGCACCCGTATTGTCGACCGCTCCTACGCTGTTAACGTTCCAAACCAGATCGGGCGTCGAAGTCTGCCATCCGAAGTCGTGATAGTTGGTGAAGAAGTAGCCGAATCGGGTGGTAGCGACTATCTTCGGAGTCAGCGTAATGTCGGCGCCAAAATTGTAGGTTGAGTTGGGGGCGGACCAGCCAAGGCCGTGACTGAAGTTCGCGATTGGGTTCGTGATCGAGGTGTTGAAGTAAGTCGCTGCCTGCGACTTGACTGGATCGTTGTCAGGCAGGTTGTCACCCGTTTCCCGCGCGTATTGGATTAGCCACGAACCAAACACGCGAATCTTCTGGGTCAGAGTGGCGTCAAGGCGTGCACTGCCAAAGTAGGTTTGCCGGTCCTGCGTGAAATACTGCTCGCCAAGATTGTAATTCTGGCAGATGTTCTGGGTACCCTGGATGCAAAGCGGTGAACCGAAGTTAACACTTCTCGCCCGCGAGTTAATCTGGGGCGCGAAACCCAGGAAGAACCACAGGCGATCTTTTGCGATCGGGCCGCCAACGGTGAAACCTGGCTGCACGATCTTGAAGTGGTCCTGCTTAGCCTGGTAGTCCTGTGGGTTGGGGTCAACACCAGGTAATGGTGCGTTTATCGGATCATAACGCAGAAAGGCGTTGGTCTGGTTAGCATCCGCGCCATCCGATTCGTAGGTGGCGAACAACGATCCGTGATAGCCATTGCTGCCCTTCTTCATGACGACGTTAACTACGCCGCCCAAGGCGCCGCCGTGCTCGGCCTCGATACCCGAAGTCTTGACCTGAACTTCCTGGATGAACTGGAAGGGAACGTTGGCTTGGGAAGCGCCGCCAGCGATGTTCTCCGTGTCCTGGCCTTCCACGAGATAGGTGCTTTCTGAATCAGCCGCACCGCCAATCGAGAAGCCGTAGCCCAATCCGTTGCCCGCGCTGCCCGGCAGCGAGCCGCCTGCGTTGCCAGTCATGCCGGCAGACCCGCCGGCAAGAGGTTCGTTGCGGGCCATCGGCGCAAACTGGATCACCGACTGAAAGGTGTAACCGTGCGGAATGTCAGCGATTTGGTCGCTGGTAATGTTGGTTTGGTTCGTGTTCGTGGTGACATCAATGACCGGCGCTTGACCGCTAACTTCGACGACTTCGGCCGCGGTACCAACCTCCAGCGCGATGTCCACGGTGGGAAGATGGCCGACTTCGAGGTTCAAGCCTTCGCGCTTGGTCACCTTGAAGCCTTTCGCCGTCACCGTGATCGTATACACACCGGGAGGCAAGTTCGCGAAATGGTACGTGCCAGTGGAATCCGTGTTCAGAGACTTGCTGCCCTCCAGGGCGGTCCCGGTAACTTCCACGTGGGCATCGCGGACCACCGCGCCCGTCGCATCCTTGACCGTTCCGGCGAGACCGCCGGTAGTTTCCTGGGCAAACAGTGCGCAGCTAGTCACCATTAGGACCGCCGCTACCAACAACCAACCACAAACTCGAGGAAAACGTTCAAAACGCATTTCCTGCCTCCTTGGAGATTTTTGTGTCTCAGAATCGGATGCCAGCGGCTTGGCTGGTTTCCCTGGGATCAATCGCGCGATCCGATGTATTTCAAACATTCTTAAACAAGTCGTAAAAACTTCGCCTGCGGAAATGAATTACCCCATTCCACCCGTCTGTCGCGGGCTTCATGATCCACGCACAAAACAACCAACGCCTGCAATGAGAACAGATCTAGCAATGCAAGTCACAATCCAAACAGAGCAAACAGTAAACAATGTAGTTTCAACAAGTTAGTGTATGGCCGTTTAGTCTCGTTACCGAAATCGATAGAAACGCGAGAGGATAATATGATATTTGGAATGAAAAATCGGGATTGGATTCCCAGATCTGACCCGCTTCAGCGCCGGCGTTTCTTGGCTGGTCGGGAGGGCACTTCCCCGGGGGCAAGCACTCGTCTCACGATCGGCGTGTTCAGCTTGTACTTGCGCTCACTGATTTGTCCCGCGTCGTCTTTCACGCGGAGGATGAAGACGGGCAGGGTTCCTTCTTTGTCAAAATTCTCCTTCGTGACCGTGACCGGAAGAACCCCGTCGAGACCGTGCTCGCGGTAGGCGGTTTCATAACGATGTTTCCGCGTGTTCCAGGTGAACACCCGGACCTGATCGAAGTCGTAGGGCAGGCCATCGTGGGGATCGGTCAGGATGCAAAGGTATTGCGGGACTTGCTTTTGGACTCCTTTGTCGTTGTCGGCTACTTCGTCCAGGGCGAAAAACGCGACGAAGCGCTGGCCCTCGGCATATTGCGCAATTTCGAGGGGAGCGTCCACGTCGACCATCCGCGCCAGCACCCAGCCCACGCGGCCCTGATCGTCGCGCACCAGCCACCAGTCTTCGAGCACCGGCCCCGCTTCAGCTTTCGCTCCCGGCTTCGTTGGCAGCCTGGCCGGAACCGCCGCGCCAGGCTGCTTCTCGGCGGTTCCCCGCTTCAAAATCGCGACCTTCGCGCCGGAGGCCAACTGGTACAAGTGTTCGGTCTCGCGTCCCGGCGTGACGTGCAGATTGGTCTCATTCCGCAGAATTCCCGGAGCCTGCACGGGATCGTTCTGGTTGTCGGCGGTGAGCTTCTGCAGGGCGTCGAAGATCTTCTGGTCGACCAGGAATCGCTGCTCGATCCAGCCTTCGACTCCGCTGGCGGTGCGCACCCGGGCAAAGCGCTTCTCCCGTTCCAGCACTTCGACGCGCTCTCCGTTCTTCACGTTGCCCACGCGATTAAAGATGGCCGCTACTTGGTCGCGCAGCGCCGCCTGCGGCGCCGAGACATACGCCACCTCAAGCACCCGGTGGCGTCCGCGACCGCACCCAGGGGCCAAAAGCAGGGCCGCAATTACCAGCGGAACCATCACCAGCAGAATCAGCCAGCCCACCCGAATTGAGCCTAACAGTCTCATGATTGAGTACGAGTCAAAGAACTGTCTACTATAGCGCGTTGCGGCCACAAGCTCCCGGCACGGAGGATCACACATTCTTACACCGCAAGTGGATGAGCCAGACATCCACAAACTAGACATTACAAGACAGACTCGTCGAGACATACTCAGCCCGCCTCAGTTACCATGTAGTTGTGACTTTTGTCGCTTGGAAGTTTGGGCCGCAGGTTGCCACGACGAGATTTCTCGGGTCTAACATCAAGTGTGGAAGGTTGTGGTAATACCTTATTCGCCAATGAAAAACACATTCTGCCATCGTCTCGTTGTTCTGTCTCTGGTCTCTGTGATCGCGCTGGCCGGCGCCCTGCGCGCTGCCGCGCAGGATACGGTGGATACCGTGCTGCGTCCACCCAAAGGAGCGAAGGTCGCCATAGTCGTCTTCGAGGACCTGGAGTGTCCGATGTGCCGGCGCACCGCGCCGCTGGTCGAACAGGCTTCCAAGACCTACAATATCCCGGTCGTGCGGCATGACTTTCCGCTGCCTATGCACCCCTGGTCCTATCAGGCCGCCGTGATGGCGCGATTCTTCGACACTCATTCCAAGGCCATGGGCAACGAATTTCGCGATTATATTTTCGAAAATCAGCTGGAAATCAACATCCAGAACCTGCGTTCGTATGCGGAAAAATTCGGCACCGCGCATAAAGTCGACTTGCCTTACGTGCTCGACCCGGGTGGAAAACTCGCCGCGCTGGTCGACGCCGACCGTGACTTGGGCAAGACCATCAAAATCGACCACACGCCCACGGTCTACATCGTCAGCAGTCGTAATCCCAACCGGCCGTACGTGGAAGTTAAGGTGCCCGCCAGCGAGCTCTACTCCACCATTGACGCGGTGATGAAGGAGTAAGCAAGAGCAATTGTTGATTGCTGATTTTTGATTGTTGATTGAAAGGCACAAATCGTTCGCAGTGTTTTCAATCAGCATCAACAATTCTCACTCGGGCCGTCCCGTGTAGTGTTCCGTGGAATGCACCTGTTCGTGATCTTCCACCGATTCCAGGTGGGTAATCACTTCCGCTCGCCCGCCGAGTTCCACGGGCAAACGCTCTTCGAGCGCCGTCGCCAGGCGGTGCGCTTCTCCCACCGGCGTGGCATGCGGAAACAGCAGGTGGACTTCAATGATTTGCCGGTATCCGGTGGTGCGATAGCGCACGCCGTGGTAGTTCAGTCCGAGTTCGTTGCAGAGCGTGTCCAGTTTCTCGCGAATCTGTTTGCCGCTCTCCGGATCGGAATAATCCAGCAGGCCCACCGCTGACCGCCACGCCAGCCGTCCTCCTGACCACAGAATGTTCAACGCAATCGCGATCGCGACCAGCGGATCAAACGGCTTCCATCCCGTCAGCAGGACCAGGCCGAGTCCCGCGACCACGCCAAAGCTGGTGAAGCAGTCGGTGAGCACGTGCTTGCCGTCGGCTTCGAGAATCAGCGAATGGCTGCGCTTGCCCGCGCGCAGCAGATACCACCCCAGCCACGCGTTGAGCATGCCCGCTGCCAGTAACAGCAAAGCGCCAGATCCCAGATGTTCCAACTGCAGTCCGGTCATCCATTTCCGGATGGCCTCCACCAGAATCCAGATCGCGGCCACCACAATCATGGCCCCTTCAAATCCAGCCGAAAAAAATGTGATGCGCTCGTACCCGTAGAGAAACGTTGGCCCGGCGGGCTTCGTGCTCAGGCGCAGGCTGAATGCGGCAAACGCCACCGCGATCACATGCACCACCGACTCGGCAAAGTCCGACAGGATGGCCGCCGACCCGGTCATGAAATACGCCGTGGTCTTGCCGGCCAGCATCAGCACGCCCACCGCCAGCGACAGACGCATGGCGAACCGCGCCGCCCGCAGTTCTTCCTGGTCGCGGGAAGCGGCGGTCATCTTGGGCGGTGGGGATGAAACCGAATCCGGCATGAAGGCAGCCTTGGCCGGATCATAGTCCCACGCGGGAACGAAAGCGGAATGTGATTGAAATCACATTGTAGAAAACAGGTAAAAACGGGTGCCCCATTTCTCGCGCGTTCTTGGCGCGAGAAGTGGGGATTTTGACTGTGCGAGAGTCATCCAACCCTATTTCGAATCTTCTCCTCCCACCAAGACCAATCGTTGATCCGCACCATCCCAGCCTCGCCACACGCGTAAGACCGGTAACTGCTCCATGGCCACTGATCGGGTTGCTTCACCAGTCCACGGACGACCGGATTGCGATGCATATACTTCAACTTCTCAATCTCTTTCCTCTGACTCCACAAGTTGAAATCGTAGAAGCGGCTCTGCCAGACGCGATGCGGCGTTTCGGAGGCAATCCCGCTGAGCGCTCGCCGCGTAAACCCCAGCTTCACGGCTTGCACGACTGTCGAAGGATTGGCAATCCGCGGCTCAGAAACGAGCAGATGCACGTGCTCTGGCATGACCACGTAGCCGATGATCGCGAAGTGATATCGCTCGCGCATCCTTTCCAGCACGGCAAGCAACAGATCCCGGCGCTCTCCGCAGTTGAGCAGCGGCTCGCGCTGGTAGCAACTCCATGTGATGAAGTGCAGCGAGCCCGTCCCATAGTAGCGCTTCAAGCCCCATGGCATAGGGGAACGATAATTCGCAGGTCAGCCTAGAGTCTGTGACGAACGACCATCGCAGAAACCACTCCTTCGGAAAACGAGCCCGGGTGCCCCATTTCTCGCGCGTCTTTGGCGCGAGAAGCGGGGACTTTTGTGCTGGAAATCCACCTTGGCGATGGCCGTCCAAATCCAGCCGGAAACATACAAATCCTTGGGGCAGCGCGAAAGTCAAAAGCCCCACTTCTCGCCAAAACCGCGAGAAATGGGGCACCCGGTTTCGATTTGCCGATCAGTTCACATTCAGCGTTGCTTTGCCAGTCTGCGTCGTACCGGGATAGCTAGCAACGACGGTGTATGTTCCCGACGGTGCGCTTGTGGGCAGGAACGATTCGCCCTCGCCAGTTCCTGTGCCGGGCACATACGTCAACGAGAATTCCGAAGTCTGGTCGGTATTCGTAGAGTCGTAGACCTTCCATGTCGCATTCTGGGTGATGTCGATCCCCCCCGGATACGCCGTCGCAGTGAAAAACGCCGCGGTGGTATTGATCGTGGCCGTATTGCTGCTTGGGGATACGGTGATGGAAGTAACACCCGTGAGGACCACGGAGACGGAAGTCGATCCCGTGCACGCCGAACATCCTCCAGACGACGCCGTAATCGTGGCCGAACCCGTTTGAACCCCGGTTACCATGCCCGAGGTTTGTCCAACCGACACCGTGTTGCCATCACTCGAAGACCATACCACCCCATGGTTCAGCGTTTTTTGGAGGCCGTCGGTATAAGTGCCGGTCGCCGTCATCTGCCATGTCTCATTGACATTGAGCGTCAGGCCTTGAGGGCCTACCGAAACTCCGGTCAACGTCGGGTTTACGAAAAATCCCCGGCAGCTCACCGCCAGGGCCAGGGTTGCAAGCGCGGCAAAGGCGCACACCAGCCGGAGTTTCGACTTCATGGATGACATATTCATTAACATTCCTTCGGCGCGCCCCGCTCCACTCCTGCGTGCTTCCCTGCTGAGTAATCTGCAAAAATTGTAGCAGAGATGATTTCGCCTAGCCCACACCGCAGTACCTGAGCCGCGGGCGCGGAACCATCCCTGCCAATCGCGCTCGCGCATCCGGCACGGCAGTTTGCTTCCCGGTTAGAACGCCGGTCTCCAGCCAGCTTGCAGGAAAAGAGAACCGACTTCGGACCCCAGACCTCGGACTCCAGCCCTTCCGGCCCGGCCTCAGGGGTCTGTCCGAGGTCTGAGGTCTGAGGTCTGAGCTAGTTTGCCTTGCGGGCGCGGGCGATGCGCTCATCGATGGGCTTGCGCCCGGCGAAGCCTTCCTGCGTTCCGTGCCAGTGGGTAATGGATTTCTCTCCCAGCTTCCAGCACAGCAGAATAATCTGGCCTTCGACTTCGCAGGGAAAGTCGAGCAGGCCAGTGTCGATGTCCTTCACTTGCACGCCAATGGAGTCGATTTCTGCTAGTGCATCTTTGGCGCGTTGTTCGGCCTTGATCCGCTCCGCTTTGCGCCGGGCCTGCTGCACCACGTCGACGAACATACCCCCGCTCAGAAAAATCCGGTGACTGAGTGCCTGTTGCTCGGCCTCGACTTCCTCCATGATCTTCTTGCCCGCAATGGCAGTGCGCAGCAGCGACTCCAGCACCGGCAACAAAGAGTGCGCCTCATCGAGAGTGAATGTGCGATCCGGCATGTTTCCATTTTACTCCACCGTCTCGGAGGCAAACCGCGATGTCCGACTTTTCCATCGGCCGCTCAATCGCAATAACTCTGTCCGTAGCAAGTTAAAATGTCCGGTTTTTGTAGCAAGTGAAATGTCCGGTTTCAAAGTTGTGCCCTCGCCGTTTGGGTTGGGTTGATTTTGGGGATGGGGTTGCAG
>Ga0209656_10000330_pt1 | contig 31807 bp, 22 predicted proteins | sample BogFormECP12_OM2_FD_188239 | JGI IMG/M metagenome (GOLD analysis project Ga0209656, IMG submission 188239) | Bog forest soil microbial communities from Calvert Island, British Columbia, Canada - ECP12_OM2 (SPAdes) (version 2) | ecosystem: Environmental > Aquatic > Freshwater > Wetlands > Bog ...
CCAAGAGTCAGAGGCACACAGCAAGATCGTGGGTTTGGCTCTGCCACGCGCTTAATGGATCGCGCTACGGATCACAGCTCAGCCAAGTGGTTGAAAGTATGGCGGAGAGAGTGGGATTCGAACCCACGTTACCCTTTCGAGTAAACACGCTTTCCAAGCGTGCGCCTTCAGCCACTCGGCCATCTCTCCGGCGAAAGCTGGGATCGATATCTTCCGGAAGGCTATTGCCTGCCGACTCGGCAAGAATTGCCTCGTCTGCCGCTTGGTTTCATTCTATGGGTGATAGCCGTGCCAGCGCAAATCGATAGATTGTGAGAAATGTCGAGAAGTTACAGAGCGGGACTGCGAAAAAATCTAAACCTTTTCCGGAGTGGAAGGAATGACGCTTACGGAGGTGCCGCTTGCAGAAGCGCCAGCTGCAGCGCCGTTCGCCGCTGCACCGGTCACAGCCGCGGCCGCTGCATTTTCCATCGCGCCGGCAGCGACAGGAACCGGCGGCGGCTTGACGCCATCCACCACATGGTGGCTCAGGCAATAGAGTGCAAGCTCGAGGCGATCGGCGACTCCGAGTTTGTCATATACCTTGCGCAGGTAGTTCTTCACCACCTGCTCGGTCGTTCCCACGCGGACCGCGATCTCTTTGTTCTTCATGCCCTGCGTAACGCAGGAGACGATCAGGGTCTCCTTGGGCGTGAGCTGGACCTTGGGACGCGCTCCGGAAGGCCGCAGATTGTGTCCGCGGAATGCTTCCATGACCCACTGGACAGCCTGATTTTCCAGCCAGGGTTCGCCGGCCGCAACTTTGCGCAGACAGTCGACCAGGACCTCGGGCTCAACTTCGCGCGACAAAATCCCGTGCGCACCACGGCGGAAAAGATCGAGTGTGAGCTGTTCGTCCGATGCCGGCGTGACCACAACAATTTTCAATTCCGGCGCCTGGCGCAGGAGTTCCGTCACCGCCTCCACTGGATTGACTGCTAAGGCCGACTCAAATATCAGAACATCGGCGGAAAATTTTGTGACCGCAGATTGCGTTTGCGGTAGAGTTTCGGCCTGGCCAACCACGCGAATATCGTCTTCGAGAGCGAATATTTTTCGCAGGCCGGCACGGAAGATCGCCTGGGTGTCAGCCAGGATGACACGAATCAAGTGGCTCGAGCCACCGTCGTGAGGAACACCGTGATTTTCGCCTACGCTGACCGTGCTGGCCATTGGTTTCTCTGTGCCTTACGCTCGCTCGAAATGGTACTCGTCGATCACCACGCCTACGCCGCGGCGGCCGTTATCTTCAAAGCTGCGAACCACGCGTCCGTGGCAGTCAATCTGAACATCACTACGGGAACCCACAACGTCGCCCGGAAGCAGGATCGTGAAGTCGACCATAGAACCCACCGGCACATCTCGATCCATGGCGAACAGCACTCCATTGGCAGAGATGTTCTGGGTTTCCACGAAGCAGTCGCCGGTTTGCGATTTCAGTTCCACGGGCAAATGCAGCGGAAAACGCGGAGCGCTTTGCATTTCCGCATAGTGCTTGCTCGCAGCTTCTGGCTGCGGGTCCGGCGTCAACTGCGGCTCTGAGGCTTCGCTTTGCACCGTTTCTGACGAACCTTCCTTCCGCAGCGCGCTTTGCGCACCTGGATTTACCGGGAACTCTTTTTCGCGAACTTATGGGCAGCGTACACCCACGAATCAGCCTCGCAAAGTTACGGAAGTCATGGAACGATGGGGCGTTAACTGCTTGAGGATGAGAGGATTACAACGAATCAGAGATGACCTTCGAGGCTGATTTTGGGGACTGCGGTGGGGTGAGAGATTTGGCACTCAAAACTTTGTGACTTCCGTGAAGTTAAAATCGCGGATTTTCATCGCCGGCACGACCATATCAAACGACTCCTCGCCGCTCGCACGAACCGGCACGCTCATGGCTTCCACGTTGGAGAGCATGTGGATAAGACTTTGGTTGAAACGGAAATTGCGCACCCCCTGCCGGAGTTGCCCGTCTTGCACCAGAAACGTGCCGTCGCGGGTCATGCCAGTGACAATCTTTTCATAAGGATCGACTTCGCGGATGTACCACAGGCGCGTGACCAGCACGCCGCGCTCCGTGGAGCCAATCATCTGCGAAAGCGTTTGCGAATCTTGCGGCGTCGCGAAAACAATGTTGACCGGCATCTCTCCCATTTCGTTGGGCAGCGCAAAGCCATGGCCGGTCGGCACGATGGGCCCTACCTTGTCTTTCTGTTCTGAGCGTTTCATGCGCTCCGCGGTAGCGCGAGCGTACACAACGCGCCGAACGACTCCGTTTTCAACCAGCGGCACTGTCTGCCGCTGCATGCCTTCGCCATCGAACGGACAACCGGTTTGCAGGGGGTGAGCAACATCGTCCCAAATCGTGATGTTCTCGCCGAACAGCTGGCTGCCGATACGGCCGGTGAGGAAGGAACGCTGATCGAGGATCGCCATGCCCGAGTAATCCCAGAACATGAAGCCGACGATATCAAGCACGGCCGCCGGTTCCAGAATTACGGTGTATTTCCCCGCTGGAATCTGCGCCGGATGTGCGGAGTCAATCGCTTTCTTGGCCGCAACCTCGGCCAGGAAATGTGGATCCAGGTTGGTCACATCGGGCGAGTTGGCCTTTTGCCAGCCGGAGGAATCGTCGGCCAGCATCGTGATCGAAACTTCCGCCAGAGTTTGCGTGTGCCATTTGTTCAACCCGCGCGAATTGAAGATACCCTCCACCGATTCTGCACTGGAAAAAATGCCGGCAGTCGTGAGCTTGTGCTTTTCGGCAACATCGACAATTTTCTTTACGCTATCGGCGCGCAGTTGCGGCGTAATCAACGCGGTCTCTGCGAAGTGGCGAGAGGGAGATTGTGTGGCTTGGACCCTCTTCTCAGTGCTGCCGTCGGCTTCCCGGGAATCCGGCATAGGCAACAGATCAGAGTCAGGATGCTGCACTTTTGCCAGACTTTCCGAGGATGCAACTACCCGGCGAAGACTATCGTCGTCAAACTTGTTGGTGAAGGCGCGCGCCGTGCGTCCGCCGAAAACCGTGCGTACGGAGACAACGTGGTTCTCGTCTTCGACATTTTGATGGATCGAATTGTTCGCGAAACGTGTGAGCGCAAATCTTCCGCCGGAAATAAGAACCTCGGTTTCATCCGCGGTCGAAAACTTTCGAATGCGGTCGAAGATGTCACTGGCTTGGTCTTTACTAAGCAAGTCTTGCTCTTCTCTGTGCTCTCTGTGTCTCTGTGGTAAATTAGCTTCCTTTGTACGCGCTCCCAACCTTAATGCTTCGAAAGCGCGACGGCGCTGCTCCATGGCCCGTGCCCATCACCTGTTGTGGCTGGCCTTTGCCGCAATTTGGCGTGCCCCAGAGCGTCCACTCCTCACGCGAACAGATCGCGTCCAGCGAATTCCAGAACTCGGTCGTAATGCCAGAGTAAGACGGGTTCTTCACCATGCGCAGGCGCTTGCCATGCCTGATCTCCCAGCCGATCTCACAGCCAAATTGAAAGTTGTAGCGCTTGTCATCAATCGACCAGGAGCGGTTGGTCTGCATCAGAATTCCGTGATCGGTGGACGCGATCAGTTGCTCGAGCGTCAGCGGCGTTGTCCCGGGCAGCAGACTGATGTTAGTCATGCGAATCATAGGCAAGCGATTCCAGCCTTCTGCACGCAACGTCCCTCCGGATCGATTCTCGCCAATCGTATGTGCGGTCTCGCGCGAACTCAGATACCCAGTAAACAGTCCGTTAGTGATGATCGGCGTGCACTGCGCGGGAACCCCCTCATCGTCAAATCCAAAAGTTCCGAGGCCGGGGCCGTGCTCCTGGCGAGCGTCGGCCACAACGTTCACCATCTCGCTGCCATAGCGTAGCCTTCGCAGTTTGTCGAGAGTGAGGAACGAAGTGCCAGCGAAATTTGCCTCCATGCCCAGCACGCGATCGAGCTCGATGGGATGTCCGATCGATTCGTGAATCTGCAATCCGAGTTGAGAACTGTCGAGAATGATGTCGAACGTGCCTTCCGGGCACTGCTCAGCGTGATGCAAGGCAACCGCTTCTTCCGCAATGCGGCGCGCATTCTGCACAAGCTTCAACTCTTCGATCAACTCATAGCCTTTGTTTTGCCACTGTCCGCCATACGAGTTGGGATACGACCGTTTCTGAATCTCATTTCCGGCGAATGCGTATGCGGTGTAGCCTGCACCCGCGGAATACCTGGTTTGATGGATATCACTTCCCTCGGACGAGACAAACCACTGCTCTTCCCGATTGAAATTCAGATTGGTCTCGGCCAGTGTGATTCCGGCAACAGATCGCAGTTCGGAATCGATGTTCAGAAGTAAAGCAATATTTTGCTCGACCGAGATCGAGAACGGGTCGATGGTATGCGGCGTGATCCACTCGGCAGTCACCGCATTTTCCGGAGCGAGGCGCACATCTTCCTGCTTCACTTGCGCCGAGGCGCGGGCGATTTCTACCGCGCGCGCCGCCGTGGCTTCAACGCCGGGGCGAGAGAGGTCTTCGGAGGCGGCGAATCCCCACGCGCCATCGGCGATCACTCGCACGCTTATGCCGGTTGACTCGGAGTCAGACGCGCTACCGACCTTGCCGTTCTTGGTTGTAAGCGCGCGGCTTCTCTGGCTTACAATGCGCGCATCGGCATAGCTCGCGCCACGCATCGTGGCCACGTTCAAAGCCCAGTTGGCGATTTCCTTCATGCGGAACTTTAAATTTACCACGGAGAGACGGAGACACGGAGAAAGGCGGAACAGAATATCTACGGCGTAGCGCGCGCCGCATCCAGCGCATTTCTCACCGCCAGCAATTCCTTCAAAACCTCGCGCAGCCTGGTGGACTCCAGTGCATTCGCTCCGTCAGACTTCGCCGCTTTCGGATTGTCATGCACTTCCAGGAAAACGCCATCGACTCCGGCAGCTACCGCCGCTCGCGCGAGAACCGGGATAAATTCTGGCTGTCCGCCGCTGACCGCGGGCGCATGGTCATCGGCCTGCGCTGAAGGAAGTTGGACGGAATGCGTAGCGTCGAAGACGACCGGCGCAAACTTACGCATGATGGAAAGCGAGCGCATGTCCACCACCAGATTGTTATAGCCGAAGCTGGTTCCGCGCTCGGTGAGGAAAATTTGCGTGTTCCCTGCCTCGCGACACTTCTCCACCGCATGCCGCATATCCCACGGCGAAACAAATTGTCCTTTCTTGATGTTGACGGCGCGCCCACTGAGCGCCGCCGCGACCACAAGATCGGTCTGACGGCACAAGAATGCGGGGATTTGCAAAACATCCACGACTTCCGCGACTTTAGCGACGTCCGCAGCTTCGTGAACATCGGTCAGGACGGGAACCTGCAATTCCTCTTTGATTTTTTTCAGGATGCGCAGGCCTTCTTTTATGCCAGGCCCACGAAAACTGCGGATGGAAGTGCGGTTGGCCTTGTCGTAGCTGGCTTTAAAGATGAAGGGAAATCCGAGCGCCCGCGTCACGCCTTTAATGATCTCAGCCATGCGAATGGCGTGCTCTTCACTCTCGATCACGCAGGGGCCGGCGATGAGGAATAGATTCCCCGCGCCGATGCGAACATCGCCGACTTGGAAGGAAGTGGGCAACAATCTCACGAACAATTATTCCACCACGGAGACACAGAGGCGCAGAGAAATGCATGGCATTCGTTTTGCCTCCTCTGTGTCTCTGTGACTCTGTGGTGAATTCAATCCTGTGACGCTACCTGCGAGCTACTTTTTCCGGACGGTGAAACATCTCGACCGCGGCCACTTCTTTCTCCGCCCGTCGCTTGGACCCGTGCTCATACGCGGCCGCAATGAACGTACTGAACAGCGGATGCGGCTCCAGCGGCTTTGACTTGAACTCAGGATGAAATTGGCACCCGATGAAATGCGGGTGGTCCGGCAACTCCACGATCTCGACGTAAGTGCCATCGGGCGTCGAACCGGAAATTCGCAGGCCTGCGGCTACCATCGGCTCTTCGTACTCGCGATTGAATTCGTAACGATGGCGATGCCGCTCGCTGATCTCCAGCTTGCCGTAGATCTTGTGCGCCAGCGTGCCGGGCTCAATTTTGCAGGTCCACGCACCCAAACGCATGGTGCCGCCAAGTTCTTCTACACCGCGCAACTCGCGCAGTTTGTAGATTACGCGATGCGGAGTCGCCGGATCGAATTCGCTCGAATTTGCATCCGCCAAGCCGACCACGTTGCGCGCGAACTCCACACAGGCGGTTTGCATTCCCAGGCAAATCCCGAAGTAAGGAACTTTTTTCTCACGAGCATAACGGATTGCGATCAGCATCCCCTCGATACCACGCTTCCCGAAACCGCCCGGAACCAGAATTCCGTCGTAACCCTCAAGCTGCGCGTCATTACTATTACTATTGCTGTCGCTCTGATCGCCGGTTTCCAGTCCCTCCGCTTCAATCCAGTTCAACTGAAGTTTCAGATTATGCGCCAGAGCCCCGTGTACCAGCGCTTCCTTCAACGACTTGTAGGAATCCTCATACTCGACGTACTTGCCGACGATTCCGATCGTGACCGTATCCTTCGGGTTATAAACGCGGTGCACAATGTCTTCCCACTTGGAGAGGTCGCGGTCCTTTGCTTCCATACGCAAATATTTCAGGACCAGCGTGTCCACACCTTCATTCGCGAACACCAGCGGCACTTCATATACCGAAGCCACATCTTTGGCCGTGATTACAGCTTCTTCCTTCACGTTGCAGAAGAGCGCAATTTTCGACTTCAGCTCTTTCGCCAGGAAGCGGTCGGTACGGCAAAGCAAAATGTCAGGTTGAATTCCGATGCTGAGCAGTTCCTTCACGGAATGCTGCGTGGGCTTGGTCTTCAACTCCTGCGCAGCCGCGATAAATGGGACGAGCGTCACGTGCACGAACAGCGTGTCATCGCGACCCAACTCCTGGCGCATCTGGCGAATCGCTTCCATAAAAGGCAACGACTCGATATCGCCCACCGTGCCGCCAATTTCCACAATCGCCACGTCCACGTCTTGCGCCACCTTCTTCATCGCGGCCTTGATTTCGTTCGTGACGTGAGGAATCACCTGCACTGTTTTCCCCAGATAATCGCCGCGGCGCTCCTTGGCGATGATCTGTTCGTAAAGACGCCCGGTCGTCCAGTTATTGTCGCGAGAAAGTTTGGCGTGAGTGAAGCGTTCGTAGTGTCCGAGGTCGAGATCGGTTTCCGCTCCATCGTCGGTTACGAAAACTTCGCCATGCTGGAACGGCGACATCGTCCCCGGATCGACGTTGAGATAAGGATCGAATTTCATCAGGTTGACTTTCAGCCCACGGCTCTCCAGCAGGCAGCCGATGGAGGCCGCAGCCAACCCCTTGCCTAGAGAAGACACAACTCCGCCCGTTACAAAGATGTACTTCGCTGGCATCTCTTCCTCGCTTTAAATTGTGTTTGAAAGATGGTGCAGGTGGGGTGCACGATCAATTATGTCAGAAGTTGCCTGTGGAAACAAACAGAAGAATCTGCGCGCGTTGACTATCCCTGCAATGTGGGCGAAAATGATTCAGCAATCACGCGGAGCCCGAGTTGTCTCGTCGGCCCGCGGGTTTTCTGCTGCAATTGTGGGCCTGTGGCGCAGCTGGGAGCGCGCTTCCATGGCATGGAAGAGGTCGTCGGTTCGATCCCGACCAGGTCCACCAAATCTCTCAACAACTTGAGGTAATTCCTCGCCTCAGCTCCTTCCGCTATTGAACCTGGCGGATGACCTCCTGACTGCTGACCACGTCTCCATCCGCAGTCGCATGGAAAATAATCCCGCGCGATTCCTTATGCTCTTTTAGGAAGACTTCGGCTTCGCGTTCATCATCGATCATCTCGACATTGCGACCGGCGAAGTAGAGAAGGTTCGGGCTTATGAAATCCCCGGTAAAGCGTCTCATCAAGAAGACAACCTGATCGTATCCCGCCAGATAGTGAATGTTGTTTCCCAGCCGTGAAAGTTGGGAATGCACATCATTTCGCACCTGCAGGTACGTTCCTGCACTGATTACGCAGGCGACCGCCGTCACGATGGAAGCTCTCGCAAGCAGCGAGCTCTCGGGCATTCCGACTGGTTCAAGATTTTCGTCGCGAGTACCCCCAGATCTCATCACTCTGCCAAGGAGGAGCACGAAGATCACAGTGAGCAGCGGAGTGCCTTTCAGATTCGCATAATTATGAATCGCGGTGTGATTCACGAGCAGCAGGTGATCCGCAAGAACGGGCAAACCGAAGAGTAGGATCAGCCGTCTACCGGACCCGGTTGCAGCGCGATCGGATAGATGTCTCTCGGTAAGAAGCCAGACACAGGCCAAGCCCCAAATCATCAGCAACAGACCCGCATGCTGCTCGACATACAGTTGCACAATCCGATCATAGGAGTGCCGGCTCCATATCGTGTAGCCTGCCTGCGAGTGAGAAGTTAAGCCAGCACGGTCCACGAATCTGGACGCGAGCGCCCCCAAGAAAGCACGTAAACCACCAATCGAGGCGTATTGGAATAACGTCAGCGTTCCCGCCGCCAAGGGAGCCAAGGTGGATAAGACCGCCAGCCATAAATTGGTGCGTTTCGCGGCCTTCCGGAAGATGGCGCCAAGAACAAAAGTTCCAGCGGCTGCAAAACCCAGCCAATCGCAGTAACACATGACAAATACCAGGGCGAAGAAGCCTGCCAAAGCGACTGGCCGCGGCCTCTGGCCGTCTTGGATGCTGCAGTATGCGAACACCGATATCATCCAGAGAGGCACAATCAGGATCAGTGGGAAATACAAATTGCCCAGACTCAGCAAGACGCTGCGATCGAACAGGAAGAGGCTTGTACCCAAAACCGCCGCCCATCGCCCAAACGACGCACGCTCCTTGGGGAACAACCGTTCCAGCATCAGGTAAAGGCAGAGCGACGCGGGAATCAAAAGGGCGAGGTTAATACACTTGAGCCCGAAAGCGGACGGCGGCAAATGGAGAACTTTGAAAACCGAAAACGCGAGCAAGAAGGCGAATGGAGGGAATGCAATGAAATACGTGTTTCCTTGGGTATCCTCCACAGTGGCGCGATCCAAATACGAAATAAATCGGTCCGCCGGATTCGGCCATGTCATAACGAGCGCATAATGGGACGCCTGTAAGCCGGTTTGGTTCCAGATGGAAACAGTCAGGAGTGTATGAAGCGTCAGCCAATCATGCTGCCCGTCAAGAGGACGACGAAGAAACGGGATGCGAAGAAAGAGCGAGACGATAAATAAAATGACCACCCAAGTCAGGGCACTTTTTCTGCTCATTCGACCGTGCCCTTGGATTTCATTACCCGCTCGCTCTCGAATGTCATTTCTGGCATCGGCACCGGAGGCGCCAAGACTTGCAATCATACTCAGACCAAGGGCAGGAAAGCGAATCGGCTGCGCACCCCACGCAGTCAAGGAGTTCGCGCCGGCGCGCTCCCTGTCGCTCCATAAATTCTTATCTCGCCTTGCGCAATCGCTTTCGGACGGCGGAGGAAGCGCCTTTTAACGCTACCCGGCGTCTCTTCTCGGGACCACCCACCAGTTCTAGCGCTTGACTCAGATCGGCAATCAAGTCTTCCACATCTTCAATCCCCACCGAATAGCGGATTAACGCTTCCGGAATTCCCGCCGCCACGCGTTCCTCCTTGCTGGACTCAACATGACTTGTGGTGGAGGGAGGGCCGGCGACCGTTTCGACTGCGCCGAGGTTCGCAGCCAGGTTCGCATAACGCAAGCGCGGCAGAAAAGATTTCACCGATTCGAAGCCGCCTTGGATGGCGAAGCTGAGTACTCCTCCGAAACCACGCATCTGTTTCCGGGCGATTTCATAATGTTCGTGGGACTTCAAACCTGGATAGAAAACTCTTGTAACCCTGGGATGTGATTCCAGGAATCGAGCGATCTTAAGTGCACTCTCGTTCTGCCGCGCGATCCTGAGATGAAGAGTCTTCATCCCTCGCAATAACAAGTAGGCGGCCATGGGATCCAGGCAGGCACCCGTAATCTCGCGGAAGTGATAAATCCTCGCGATCAGATCGGCCGGGCCACACACCACGCCACCGAGGGCGTCCGCGTGCCCGCCGAGAAATTTCGTGGCACTGTGAATCACCAGATCAGCACTCAGTTTCAAAGGCTGTTGATTGATAGGCGTGGCCAGCGTGTTATCGACTATCACGAACGCGCCTTCACGATGCGCCGCAATCGCCAGACGGCGAAGGTCGACAACTTTAACCGTTGGATTCGTCGGACTCTCCAGGTATACCGCATTGCATCCCTGGCCGATTGCTGCTTCGATTGCTTTGTGATCGCTGGTATCGCACAGTGAGACCTCGATGCCGAATCGAGGCAGGAATTCGATGAATAACTTGTTCGTCCCGCCGTAGGTATCCTTAATCGAAACCACCCGATCACTGGGAGATAGCAGTGCAAAGAGCGTGTTGCTGATCGCACCCATTCCGCTGGAAAAACTGGTAGCCGCCTCGGCCATTTCAAGATCTCTTACTTTGTCCTCGAAGGCAGCCACAGTAGGATTCGTGTTCCGGCTATAGATATGCCCTTGCCTCTTTCCGCGGGCGACATCGAGCCACTGGTTTACATCGTCATAGCCAAACGAGACGCTAAGGGCCACCGGAATTTGCGTGGCGCCCTCCCAATACCTGCCACTCTCACCGGCCCACACGGCCCGAGTTCCAAATCCAGCGGACTCTTTGTTTTCCTTTTGTCGACGCACGAAAAGTGCCTCCCCGGATGTTCTTTGGTTCGTCCCGCAGTCTAGCAGGCTAAGACGACTGAACGATTCCGTATGGATGCGCGGACTTTAATCGGGAGCGGTCACTCAGGAATGCCGGGCTGATAGCATGAATTTATGAGCTCGCGACCAAATCGCCTCCTACTCTGCGTTGCATTTGTGTGTATGGTCTGGATCTTTCTCAGCTCAGTGCCTCCCGCCTCCGCCGCGAACTGGACCGTCCGGACCCAACCCGCGCGCCTGGTCAACGGCGGTCCTGTATTGTTTCAGGTCAAGCCTCCCCAAAAGTTAGAATCACTCAACGGAAAATGGCTCGGACACGAAGTCTCCTTCAGCTTCGACGCAAAGAGCAGAACATGGTTCGCGCTGGCCGGCGTCAGCCTTGAGACCACTCCCGGAAGCTACGCCCTAGAGCTGAGCGGTGAAACGCAGGCCGGAAAATCTCCCAGCACGACGATTACGTTCAACAGGAAGTTGACGGTCGCTCGAGCCAATTATCCTAAGATCAAAGTCAGCCTCAGCGTCGAAAGCAAATTCACGGAGCCAAGCCCGGAGCAGCAGAAACAAATTGAAGAGGGCCAGGAGATTAAAAAAGACTACCTGAATCGGGTCACGCCGGAGCGCGAGTGGTCGGGGTCTTTCAGCCAGCCGGCCGATGCTGCAATTTCTGACGTTTTCGGTTCACAGCGCATTTTCAACGGCAAAACCTCGAGTCCCCACCTGGGATTGGATTTCCGAGTCCCCAGCGGCACACCTGTGGCAGCCATGAATGACGGCACTGTTCTGCTGGCACGTCCGCTATATTTCGAAGGCAATTTTGTGGTGCTGGACCATGGCCAAGGGTTGCTGACGCTTTACCTGCATCTTTCCGAATTCAAAGTGAAAGAAGGACATCAGGTGAAACGTGGGCAGATCGTCGGGCTGAGTGGCGGAACGGGACGCGCCACCGGCCCGCATCTCCACGTTGCCGTGCGCTGGCAGGGAACGTATCTCGATCCGGGGCTGCTGATGCGCTTAAACCTGCCGTGACTAGCCGCTAGCAACTAGTTCTAGCCCACGCATTGCCGTTGGCTGAACCAATTGCTAATTGCCAACTGCTCATTGCTAGTTTCCTTAGGCATTCCCACCTGAAAGACCGTTCAAACCTCGCGGAGAAATGTCGCGCATCGCTTCCTTGAGAACATCTTTTAGCTCCAGGTTGCGAATCAGGCGGTGCAAGTAATTGGGATGCACGCCTAGCAGCCGAGCCGCCTCTGCATAACTGCCTTGCGTCTGCTCCACCGCATCACGAATCAGCTGTTTCTTCAAGGCTTTCACTGCGGCGTGATATTTCGCCTCCGTCATCTCTGGCGCAGGATTGCGCTCCAGCAGCGATTCCGGCAAATCCTCAGGCAGAATCATGTCGGAGGATCCCAGCACCAGCGCGCGTTCAATCGCATTTTCCAACTCCCGCACGTTGCCCGGCCAATCATAGTTCACCATGCAAGAGAGGGCTTCCCGGGAAATCGGGCGCGGCTTCACCTTGCAGCGCTTGGCATGCTTCTGCACAAAGTGACGCGCCAGCATCGGAATATCCTCGCGCCGCTCGCGTAATGCGGGCATCGTCACTTTCAATACCGCCAGGCGGTAATACAGATCCTTGCGAAATGTTCCGTCGCGCACCGCCTGTTCCAGATTGCAATTGGTAGCGGCAATCAGCCGGATATCGACCTGGATCGGATGTGTTCCTCCCACGCGCTCGAACTCCCGCTCCTGCAGCACGCGCAGCAATTTGACCTGCAGCGCAGGTGCAAGTTCAGCGATTTCGTCAAGAAACACCACGCCCGAGTCGGCTACTTCAAGCCTGCCCTTCTTCAATCCCGCCGCGCCCGTGAATGCTCCGCGCTCATGGCCAAACAGATCGCTTTCCAGGAGCGTCTCCGGAATTGCGGCGCAGTTGATGGCTACAAACGGCTTATTGGCGCGAGGGCTGTTGCGATGCAGCGCCCGTGCCGCCAACTCCTTGCCCGTTCCGCTCTCGCCCTCAATCAGTACCGTGGATTCAGTTGGCGCTACCCGCTTTAGAAATTGATAAACCTCTTTGATTCGGGCGCCCTCGCCGACCAGGCTGCGTTCCTGCGTCACCTCGATGGTCAGCCGCTCATTCTCTTTTTCCAGCCACTGCAGCCGGCGCGCATTGTCCAGTGCAACCGCAGAGAAACCTGCAATCGCCGTCACCAGTTGCAGATGCTCTTCGTGAAGCCGGTTGGCAAGACTATTGGTATCGAGATAAATGCATCCGATTACGCGGCGAAACACGGTGAGCGGCACACACAGGAGCGATCGCACCTGTGAGGCCGCCAGGCTCTCCGCCTCCCGCAAATCGCCGCAGTTCGGAACATCGGTGCCGAGAATCGCAATCCCCTGCTCCAGGACCTGGCGGGCAACCGTGCGGCTTACCTTCACCAGCGGAGCCTGTCCTGACTGCCGCATCCGTGCGAACAGGGAATTGAATTGGTGGCTTTCATTGTCCGCTAATAAAATCGCTCCTCGACCGGCCGGGATGACCTCAAAAATCAGCTCCAGCAACTGTCCTTGCAAGTCATCGAGATCGCGGATGGCATGCACGATCCGGCTGATCTTGAGGAGCGCACTCAGATTGCGGGCAATTTGGGAGGTAGCCGGTATCTCCCGCAACAGCCGGTCCGGTTGCAGGTAGACGACGTCTCTGGGATGAATGATGGTGGTTTCCGTGGTGTGGTGAGAGTCTTCGAATTCGACGCGACCCGGACCCGGGACAGGATTTTCATCTTCCAGAAGAAACAAGAAAGAGGAATCGCCGGTGGCGATCTCGTCTCCATGTTTCAGCCAGTGCTCTTGCGCCGAATCGCCGTTGACCTGGGTGCCGTTGCGGCTGCCCAGATCCCGCACCAGGAATTTTCCGTCCTGCTCTCTCACCACACAGTGTCTGCGCGAAACCGAAGGATCGGTGACCGCAACCGTGTTCGAGGCTTCCCGGCCAATAGTAATCTCTCCCTCGGATAGAGGAATGATCGAGTCCTTCAAGGGGCCGGAAAGCACTACCAGTCTTGGACGCAAGGCGATTCACCTGTGCCCTTCTTATCACACTTTCGTAGGAAATTTACCTTCCAGCTCCGATTGTTCCATTATCCGAACAGATAGGATCGCACTATCCGATAAGATAGCGAACCCGTCGCTTGAATGAATCTGCAGGGATCCTCTACCGGGCAGTCAGGAAGCTAACCGCCTGTCGCAGAGTAAGTTGCGATGATACCTGCCGCATTGAAAAAATGCTGGCGACTGGCATGCGGCGTGCATTGGCTCTAGTGCGCCACTGCTTGGCAAAAAGCGATGGGGGAAGCGCTTTTTGATCTGGTTCTTGCTGAGCTGCGCGGTCAGGGATCCGAGGGGCCCCCTCATCGGGTCCCTGATCTCTTTTTTGATCCTCACTCGCAACCCGCCTTCCGTCCGAAGAAATAAGCTTCCGAATTCCCTTGACTTCCATCCCCAAACCGGCGACCCTATTCCTATACGCATTAGTTCTTTGACAACTGAATAGCAATAAGATAAGCCACGGATATGCGACTTTTCACCAGCCCGAAGCTACCGGAATCGACCGCAAGCGGCTTTGCCCAATAAAGCGCCCTCCCCAAAAAATCGGGGATCGCATTCTCCCTTGCTGCTACGGTCCTACCGATCTGCGTTCTCTTCGGGAAGTCCTACGGGGTCCCAATACTCCATGACCCGCGCCGCTGAAACGGAGCACACTCCCGTACTACCGTTGGATTGCGCTCCCGCACAAATCCGATAGTTCTAAAATGCCCTGATTACGAATCAGGACGTCCTAGTCTTGGAGTGATTTTCCCACCAACTAGACGCCGCGTGTGTGAGATAATTCGCGGCTTCCCCAAGCAAGGTGAGATATGGAAACGGTTCTAAAATCCCTATCGCTCGGGTTCCTTCTGCGCAGTATCTTCGCAGGAACATTTTTTGTTCTCACCTACAATGAGGCTACGAAAAGCACCCCCGCGGAGATTCACGTTAACGCTGGAAACATCTTCTCTTTTGGAATGGTGTTCGCTTTGGTTTCGGGGGTCACTATCTACGGACACCGCTCGGCCATTTACCCATTATTTGAGTGGGCTATAGACACTAATCGTGCCAAACGATGGAGAAAATGTGGCGCGAGATTCATTAGCGACAATGTAATCCGCGATCTGGTGGAGAGGTGGGATAGGCAAGCGAGGACGGCGGATAGAAATGCCAAAATGCGCTGTCGAGCTGAGCGAGTTACTGTGTGGGCAGATTACATCCATCTCCAATACACATCTGCTTGGTGCATCCTAACTGGATACGGGACAGGCGGAATCATTGGCCAGCCTTGCCACATGCGATATTGGATATTATTTTTGGCAATTGCTGGGTTTTTTGTTTTAATCGCAACCATCGCGACTTGGCGGGCACGATCTGTCGAAGAGTATTGGGCAGAACCGCTTCCCCCGCAAGCACCTTAAGTCCTTTGATTGTTATATTTTACCTCCAAGCCCTTTGTTTCCCATATTTTAGGAGGAAACGGCCAGCCCGAATATTCGCAAGATGATGATTCTATAGATTTTATCTCGAGGGTAATCTTTTTTCTACCGGGGGGGCCTGCTAGCTGGCAACGGCTTCGCCACTGGGCACAGCGAGCACCGGCGCAGGGACCGCAGCCCCATCACGGTATGTGACGCTGTTACCCGAAATGGCCGGCACACGATCTCCCGGAACCAGAATCCCCACCAGATTTAGCGGATCGGCCGCCGACAATGTGATCGCTTCGGTCGCGGAGCCAAGCTTGCGCATCGCGCGCACAGAATCCACTGCAACCGGCAAAGCGAATTGCTCGCCCAGGAATCCATCCACGAAACGCCCGCCGCGAATTTCGCCGCGGCCCTCGAGTCGGCGAAAAGCCATCAGCAATTCGCGCCACGGCGGAAGATTCGCCTCGCGCGCCAGCACATCCCGGATCACAATGCCGTAGCGTCGCAACAACATCCAGCAGGCAGCTTCCACGGCACGTGATCTCTCGACCACTTCATCCGTGTGCAGGATTGCCCAGCGCCCCGCATTGTGCCGTGGACGCGCCATGCGGCCACTGCCCTGCCCGGCTCGCCGTTTGGGATCGATGAGCGACCGCAGATTATCGAAGCCATCCGCAGTCACAAGGCCTGCGGCCACCAATTCCCAAAGCGCGGTCTCGATCTCTGCTTTCAGTTTTGCCGTACCGCGCACAATGTCCGCGAAGAACGATGCCCCGCGCTGCCGCAGGAAATCGAGCACAGTCTGCGCACCGCCGCTCAAGCCGTTGTTGCCGGACTCGTCTTCTCCATGACGCTCCGCACCGGGATGGCGAGGCGTCATCCAGTCGGCATCTTCCCGAACAAAAAAAGTAATGGGCGCAACGCTGGTCGGAATCACACGCCGCTGGCGCGGGGCTACTCCAGATTCAGAGTCGCTCGCGCGGGTCGCATTGGAATAGTCCAGCGTAGCCGGATGCGGCGATAATCTTCCCCACCCTACGGCCCCGGTCAGACAAAGTTGATCTAGCCATTTCGGATCGTAATCCACAATGCGGCGAGCCAGAACCTGCCGCTCCCAGGCATTTGCTGGAATCTCGAATCCTTGCAACTGCCGCAGAACTTCGAGCGTCCCCCGTTCGCCGGAAACCTGAGTCCCCGGAGCCAGATGCTGCCACCGTAGCAGCCACTGCATGAATTGAGCCGCAGTCACCGGCTCGATCTGCTTGCGTAAACTCGCAACCGTCAGCCGGTGGATGCGCGCCAGCAGACGCCGCTCGCACCATTCGGTCTCGTGCCCTTGAGTGGCGACGGCAGCGCCACTGAAGTTTCCCCGCAGCACTGTTCCGCTCGCTTCCATGCGAAGAAGCGCGGCTGATATGTCCGCCGCTGGCAAGCTGAAAGTCTCACCGAGTTGCGTCGCAGTAGTCGGTCCTATATGCGACATCCAGCCCGTAACCAGCGTCAACAAGGCATCGTCGCGCGTAGGCGTTGTCGCTTCAACCTCAGCCAACTCCGGCTCAAAGCCTGCCCCGGGAAACAGAGCCGTAACCGTCTTAGCCCGCTCAGCTGCAACCCAGTAGGCACGGCCATTGAACATCGATTTTCCCGCACGACCTTCCCCGAGCAATCGCTCAAAGTAAAAGTTCCACTGGCTAGTTCCGAAATTAGGGCCACTTTCCGGCAGCGCCACCAGCGTGTGCAATGCGTCGTGCAACTCATCCGCGTCGCGCACATCTGGCCATGCCTCTTCGCGCACCTGCTGAATTGCCTCCGGATCGAGTCCACCAACTTCCTCCAGGACTGACTCCGGCAGCATCCGCCGCATCTGCACCGCCCGCGCCCGCCGCTCTTCGAGCGGCGCGTCATCAAGATAAGCGTAGGGATTCGCATTCAGAATCTCGTGCGAAAACTGCGATGGAATCGGCGTATCGACCGCAAGACAACGAATTCGTCCATCGGCCAGTCCACTCAATAAAGCTTTCAGACCATCAATATCCATCGCCTCGGTGAGCACATCTTTCATCACTTCGCCCACCAGAGGATGATCCGGAATTTTGCGCTCGCCTTCGATGTTTTCGAAGCATGCGGCCGCATCCGGGAAAACAGAAGCCAGCAGATCGTCGGAGCGCATGCGCTGAATCTGGGGCGGAACCTTCTTTCCGTTTTGAAAGCGCAATAGTGCTAGCGCGCGGTTCGCGTCCCATCGCCAGCGTGTCGCGAAGATTGGAGAATCGAGCGCGGCCTGTTCGAGAATCGGCTGGACCGTCGCGGCTTGCAGAAAATCGAAAACATCTGCCAGCGGAAAGCTGTGCTGTTCAGCAAGTGCGATGTTCAATCCGTTATCAGTAGCGGCGGCCTGTAGCTCAAAATTGAACCCCACGCAGAAGCGTTTCCGCAGAGCCAGCCCCCATGCCTTGTTGATGCGCCCGCCAAAGGGCGCGTGAATCACCAACTGCATGCCGCCACCTTCGTCGAAGAAGCGCTCGGCAATGACGGTCGTCTGCGTCGGGACCTCGCCCAGCACGGCGCGGCCTTGCAACACATACTCAATGGCCTGCTCGGCGCCAGAATCATCGAGACCACACTCTTCTTTCAGCCAGCCAATCGCTCGCGCAACTTCCGGCTGAGTGGCGGAGAAACCTACGGGCGAAGTGCGCGGCAGCATCTCGCTGATCTTCTGTCGCAATGTACCTACGTGTTCGGAAAGTTCTTCGGTCCGCGCTGGGGCTTCGCCACGCCAGAACGGCACACTGGGCGGCGCGCCATGTGCATCTTGCACCAGCACGCGGCCGGCGTTGGTTTCGATCCGGCGAATCATCCACGAAGTGTTACCCAACAGCATGATGTCACCGCGGTTGCTCTCCACGGCGAAGTCTTCATCCACGGTGCCGATGACAAGACCATCGGGCTCGGCTACGACGGCGTAGAGAGAATTATCGGGGATCGCCCCACCGCTGGTGATGGCCGCTAGACGGGCGCCTCGGCGCGCCCGCAATTTGCCATTCACCCGATCACGATGCAGATAAGCGCCATAACGCCCGCGACGTGCCGCAATTCCCTCGGCCAGCATTTCCAGAATCGAGTCGAAGGTCTCGCGCGCTAAATTGCGATACGGATATGCACGGCGCACCAGAGCGAACATGTCATCTTCGCTCCACTCTTCGGCGGAGCACGCCGCAACAATCTGCTGCGCCAGCACATCCAGCGGCGACTCCGGAATCATCAGTTGATCCAGATCGCCTTGCCGAATCGCTCGCACCAAGGCCGCACACTCCAGCAAATCATCGCGAGTCGTGGCAAAGAGACGTCCCTTGGGAACCGCGCCCCGCCAGTGACCGGATCGCCCCACCCGCTGCAACGTCACTGCAATCGCGCGCGGCGAATTGATCTGCACCACCAGATCCACCGTCCCTACGTCAATTCCCAACTCGAGCGACGCGGTCGCCACCAGAACCTTAATCTGGCCTTCTTTCAGCTTCTTTTCCGCCGCCAGGCGCAGCTTGCGCGACAGGCTGCCGTGGTGCGCCGCAACATTCTCTTCGCCGATGCGCTCGCCTAAGTGATGCGCGACGCGCTCCGCCATCCGCCGCGTATTTACAAAAACCAGTGTCGAACGGTGCTGCTCCACCAGCGCCACGAGCCGGTTGTAGACCTCGTCCCACATCTCATTCGAAGCCACCGGCCCCAGTGGCATAGGCGGAACCTCGACTGCCATGTCGAGTTTGCGCCTGTGTCCGATGTTGACAATCACCGGATCGGGACGAGCACCGGTCAAGAAATGTGCGACCTGCTCGATCGGCTTCTGCGTAGCCGACAGACCGATTCGTACCGGCGGTTTGTAAGTCAGGGCCTCGAGCCGTTCCAACGAAAGTGTCAAATGCGCGCCGCGTTTGTCGTCCGCAACGGCGTGGATTTCGTCAACGATCACCGTCTCCACATCGCGCAGAATCGCCCGGCTCTTATCCGCCGTAAGCAAGATGTAAAGCGACTCCGGCGTGGTAACCAGAATATGAGGCGGCCGCTTCAGCATGGCGCGGCGCTCCGGCATCAGCGTGTCTCCGGTGCGAACCGCGGTGCGAATCTCCGGCATGAGCAGGCCGCGCTCGCCCGCCATGGCGAGAATTTCTCCCAGCGGCACTTCCAGGTTTTTCTGAATATCGTTGCCCAACGCTTTCAGCGGGGAGACGTAGAGAACTTCTGTTCGATCCGCCAGATCTCCCGCAAGAGCTTTTCGTACCAGCCGATCAATACATGCTAAGAACGCCGCCAAAGTTTTGCCTGATCCAGTGGGAGCTGAAATCAACGTAGTGTGACCGGCAAGAATGTGCGGCCAGCCTTGCTCTTGAGGCTCGGTGGGCGTCGAAAACCGGTGAACAAACCACTCCGCCACCAGAGGATGGGCCCAGGCGAGCGAAGCAGGAAGGGACGACATTGGGGTATTGTAGTCCGACGGATCAGGCTTTCGCAAACTGTTCGCCTTGGTCTAAAAACTAACGCCTAGGCGCTGAAAATGAAAAACCCACCGGATGCTTGCTTGGGGCGTGCTCGGGTCAGCATCCGATGGGCTACCGTTTCTCCTTACTCACCCTGTTGTTTTCAGGAGTATTTGAAATCATTAAACCGCAGAAATCGGAGAAGTTACGTCTAATTTTGTAAAACTTTGTAACTTTTGCAAAGACAACTGTGATTTATCAGCGAATCAATCGGGTGAATACTGTAGTCCCACGATGAACTTCCCGTAGTTTCAAACCTCGGTGTGTCCCAGTGACCTCTTCCCCAACCGCTAATTTGAAACGACCGGCGTATTCGAAGCCATCAGTTCGGTGAAACGAGGATTCTTCCGCAGCTGCGCAAACTCCACATCCTTGTAGACATTTTTCAGATCCTTGTAACCAGCCTCCATGGCCTTCCTCAGGTACTCGAGTGACTGGTCGGAGAAGCCCATCTTGGCGTACAACTTCGCTACGGTGTAATCGTATCGGGCGCGGTCTTCGGGACTCGGCAGTTGCGCTTGCACACCATTCCGTGAGGTTCTTTCGAAGACATCGGGATCAAGTTCCAGCGCATGCTGGTAAGCAACCACGGCGGACTCGAAGGAACGCTTGGAAAAATACGCCGCTCCGAGATTGTTGAAGAAGGAAGCTGAGCTGTTATCTACCGCGATCGCCTTCTCATACTGCTTGACCGCCGCACCGTATTTCTTACTCTCGTAGTAAATCACGCCCAGATTGTTGTAGGCATCGGCGTAATGGCGATCCATGCGGATGGCGAGCTCGAAGGATTTTCGTGCTTCTTTGAAGCGCTGCATCAAGAGCTCGGTAATACCGATCTTGTTCATCAGTCGCGCATCGCCCGGCTGCTTGTTCAGTGCCGCGCGGTAATAGTCAAGCGCATCGAGATAGAGCTTGTCCCCGCGCAACCGATCCGCTTGCTGTTCGAGAGCCGCGCCGGTCGCATCGGCCGCGGGAGGATCGACAGCCCGCATGAGCGGCGGAGAAATCTGCACTTGCTCTGAATGAGAAACTTGTGCGAATGCGGCGGTTGAGAAAATCAGGAAAGCAACCAGGCAGGTCTTCCGGTAGGACATACACACCCCCAAAAGCGACCACTTCCCACGCGGCCATTTTGCCACAGTTTTCCCAGGGCGGCGAAGAATTTTATTTGAGGCCGACCCGCGTCAGTGGGGCGGAGTTTGGCCGCTATCCGGGGGTTTGGAAGCCGGCGCCGAAGATTTGTCATCCTTGAAAATGCCGGCGATCTTGCCGAAAAAGCCCTTCTTTTTCTTGGCCTCCTGGTCTTCCTGGCCATTTGCCCCCTGCGCCGGAGGCGGGGGCGGCAGCGCCTTCTCTCCGCCGCCAAAGAAGCGCGAGAATAGCCCGGCCACGCCACTCTGCTGATCGCAAGTTTCCCGCGGCTCGGTGCCAGCCACAAACGCCGCCACGTAATCGTCCGGACACGTGGGTGTAGCCAGCCGGTTGGTGGCCTTGTCGAGTTGCACGTCCACTACGCCCGTGGGCTGGGAGAAAGTCTTCATATCGCTGTACTGCGGCAGCAAGGACGCCTTCTTCATGAACTCGGTCCAGATAGGCGCGGCCGTCATTGCGCCGCTCAGCCGCAAGTCGCTGTAGTCGTCGTAACCCACCCACACGATACATAACAAATTGGATGTGTATCCCGCGAACCAGCCATCGTGGGAGCTGCCTGTCTTACCTGCAGCCGGCAGGGTGAAACCGCGCAAGCGGACGGCCGTATACCCGAGTCCGTTATTAATCACGCCCTCCATCATGTTCGTCATGATGTAGGCGATGCGCGGATCAAGCACCTGCCGCTGATCCGTCTTGAAGTTCGCAATCACATCCCCCTTGGCGTTGCGCACCGAATTCACCAGCAATGGCGAGAGCCGCTCGCCGTTGTTCGCAAACGACGTGTACGCACCAGCCATATCCAGAGGGGTGGCATCGTAGGAACCCAGGGCCATGGCCGGAGTCGGCTTCACCGAGGCGATTCCCGCGGATTTCGCCAGGTCGGCAACCTTATCATAGCCAACTTCTTCCGCCACTTTCACGGTGGCATTGTTCAGTGACATGGCCAGCGCATAACGGAGGGTTACGTCGCCGTGATATTCCTCTTTGTAGTTGCGCGGCTCATAAATCTGATCCCCATAAGCAAAGCTGGAGGGCGCATCGGTCACGGTTGAGGCCGGCGTGATCACTGTCTGAGAGCCATCAAGTGCCGTGTTCATCGCAGCCGCATAAACAAATGGCTTGAAAATGGACCCGGTGGGCCGTTTGGAGAGCGCGTGGTTGAGCTGGCTGAAACCGTAATCCCGTCCACCGACCAAAGCCAGAACGGCTCCCGTGTGCGGATCGAGCACCACCAGCGCTACTTGCGCTTGTGGTCCGGGCGCCACCGTTGTCTCAATCTTCTTGCCCACCTTCACCCGCTTGGTGCGCATCTTGGTGACCTGCTCATCCACCAATTTGATTCCGGATTCAACCGCTTGCGCAGCTGCTTTCTGCAGGTCGGGATCGAGCGTGGTGTAGATGCGGTAAGACTCATCGTTCAGATCATGCTCGCTGAACTTGTTGATCAGAGTGTCCCGGACCATATCGACGAAGTAGGGAGCGTCGCTGGCCTCCACGTTTGGCGGAGCGAGCTTCAACGGAGCGGCCTTCGCTTTCTCTGCCTGGTCGCGAGTAATGGCATGTGTGTCGACCATCGAATCCAGAACCAGGTTGCGCCTCTCGAGCGCACGGTCCGGATGCCGGTACGGCGATAGCCGGCTGGGCCCCTGGATAATCCCAGCGAGCAGCGCCGCGTCCGGCAGCGTGATGTCCTTCAGGTCCTTATTGAAATAGGCGCGTGAAGCCTCAGCAAATCCGCTGATGGCGAATGACCCGCGTTGTCCCAGGTTCACCCAGTTTCCGTAGAACTCGAAAATCTGCTGCTTGCTGAACTTCTGTTCCAGCTCTTCGGCGATCAGCATCTCCGTCAATTTTCGGCGAACGGTTTTCTCCGGCGTCAGGAAAAAGCCGCGCGAAAGCTGCATCGTAATGGTCGAACCACCCTGCTCGTGGCGTTGCCGCATCACATCGATCCACACCGCTTCAAACATGCGAGTGAAGTTCACGCCGCTGTGCTCGAAAAAACGCCGGTCTTCGATCGCCAACACGGCGTCCACCATCACCTTGGGGATGTCGTTATATTTCACCACCTGGCGTTTCGAACGCTGTTCGGAGTCGAACAAAGCCGTCACTAATTGCGGCTCCAGTTCGTAAGCGGAAAGGTCGTTGCCTTTGCTGGTGATGCGCTCCACTTGGCCATCTTGAAAGGTGATGTGCGCCTCTTCCGGACTGTGGTAAGACTCCGGGCCCGGCGTGATCTCGATTCCTCCACTCACCAGACGAAAGCTGCCGAGCGCCGACTGGCCCTCTTTCTCGGAGTATCCGGCGCGCGCCAAGGCGGAGGCAATTTCCTTTGCGCTGGCTTTATCGCCGTCGCGAATTACGCGAGGGATGGCATAGATTTTGGCTGAATTGGTGAAGACCGGCGTGCTGAATCGCTGTTGAATGATCCGGTCATACTTGATGTAGAAATAAGAGAAGGACCCGCCCAGGCCAACCGCTGCTACCAGGAATACGATGAGTGCGGCTCGAAGCACGGGGTCGCGAGGTAGCCCGCGCCGTGCTTTAGAACCTTTGTCTCCGCCGTTCGGGATCTTGATCTTGATGGCCACTGTTTGATTCGAACGCCCGCCAAAAAAACTACCTGCTAGTCAGACGGTGCGCCGCGCAAAAAGGTTTGAAACGCCTGCGATTCCCTTTTGTCGGCTCGCGCCTGCCATTCTCGACAACTACGCACTTTAGCGATCTTGTAGGTGTATTGTACCGCCGCTGCGGTGAACAAAAAGAGACCCGCAGTTCTTGCGGGTCTCCAAGCTGTTAACAGTCGCAGCCGCAACGGCAAGAGGCCGTCGATCGCCTATTGAGGGTCGGTCACCGCCCAGAAACCCGGGGTCTCCAAAGTCAGCGTGGTTACCGGTTGAGTCAACGCGCCCCCGACGCCCACATCGATAGGCGCCAATTGCGTAACCGTTACATCCGTACTGGTGTTGAAATAGCTACTGTAAACGAATAGATAAGCGCCGCTCTGATCGAACGCACCCCAAGAACCGGTGGCTAGGCCACTGAAAGGCGACCCCACGTCGGGTGTAAGCGCCCCTGTAGTCGAATTGATCTGGTAGCCCTCGATCGGGTTGTACGCTGAAATGGTGTCGTTGAAGCTAAAGGAATATAAAGAAGCGCCACCTTTATTCTGCTGAACTGCGATGTTAAACGGGGAATACACGGTGGCAAAGGGTGATCCCGTTACGGGAGTGATCGCTCCCGGGTTTGACCCCGACGGCGTGATGGCAAATACGTACAAATGATCGTCATCGGCACCGCTGTAATACGCGGTTTTGCCGCTTGTGCCAATCATGAATTGCCCAGTTGGTTCTCCCGTTACTTGCCACATCGCGTACTTGCTACCCGTGAACGGACTTCCCTGGACTGGTGTAAGCACACCGCCCGTACCGATCACGAAAGCTGCAATTTGAGAGCCCGTATGCGTGGTGTAGTCGCCATCGATCGCGTAGAGGTACTTTCCCAAACCGTCCGTGGAGAGGTTCATGGGAGGAAACGGAACGGAAAACGGAGATCCTGCAACAGCAGTTAAAACTCCTCCGGTTCCGATCGTAAAGACATAGATCTCGCTGAAGACTGCATCCGAAATGAACAACATGGTCCCCGCAGGATCGGTCGTCATATTTGCCTGGCCCACTCCCAGAATGTAATCGGACAGGAATGGCGCCGAGAAGGGACTCCCAGTAATCGCTGTCAGGATCCCACTCGAACTGATGGACCACCCGTAGATCTGATCAGTGCTTCCGAAACCAGCATAGAGGTATTGTGATTGCGCGATCACCATACCTACACCGCCGCTGTTGGTTGGAACCACTGGTGCCAAATATCCGTTGCTGGGCGCAATCGTTCCCGCAGTTGCGTTGAGAGTATAGCCGTCAATAGTGCCGCCCTGGTCTACGGCAAAGGCGAAAGCCGACGCGGTGCTGCCGCCGCCCCCACCGCCTCCACCGCCTCCACCGCCACCGGTGCTGCCAATCCCCGATCCCGAGGGCGTACACGACCCTCCGAACGACGCTTGGCATGAGTAGCTACCTCCGCAATCGAGAAGGAACAATGTAGCCAGCGCTGCCAAAAAACTCAGTAGCACTCGAACTCTTGACGTCATGAACTGCCTCCGCCTGACCTTCACCGGTCTGCATAGTTCCTGGTTGCGAGCCTCAGGAAACGATCGCCGAATCTCGTCCGCTCTCGAGCCGTCCCTCTGTGCTTTTGCGAGTGCCGGCTTTGCAAAACCAAATCGGCCCTACCGTGAGAGCGTGAAAAAACTCTTACTTACAATCGCGATAGTAAGTGGAGGGTAACGTGGTGACAACGTTACGAATGTCACTGGCCCTCCAATAAGCGAATTTCGATCAAGGCCAGGGAGTTCACGAAGGCTGGTGAGTGTTGGAGGTTCATCCGGCGACAGCTCAAGGTTGGTCTGCAGATCTGTATTGGGTCGAATTTCTATTCTTGAATTCTCGAACAGAAAACCAATCGTCCGAATCCAATTCAACAAATACGACCCGGACATTCGCTCAAACTCCGCTTCCCGCTGGCGATTTCAGCCGCACGACTTTTCCAGACTGGCTTCGTGCAGAACTTGGTAAGCCGCACGGCGCGGATGTATTCGTAGACAAAATTTCATTTCCCAAGAAGCTATCGGCACCTGCGTGTGACCATCGGACGTGACCAATCGATTGCATGGTAACCACACATTTCTCTTTACTCCAATATTAGAAGCTGACAACATTCGAATTGAAATTAGCGGAAAGTTTACGGGAGGATTTTTCCAGTGAAACGAACCAATATTCTGGCCGCACTGCTGGTTGCCCTGTCACTCATCTCGACTGGATGCGGCACTTCGGATTACGTGCAGTCGGTCCAGCTCACCGCGACTGGCGCAAGCAGCGGCGGCTTTTTCAACCTTGCTGGCGTCGATGGCACTCTTCAGCTGGTAGCAAACGCGGTCTACCACAGCGGCAAAACTGTTCCTATCACAAGCTCTGTCACGTTCTCAATTACACCGACCGGCACGGACGACAACGGGAACGCCCTTCCGCCGTATGGCCCGACCACTGTACCCATCAACTCGTCCGGCTTGATGACGGGTATCGTGCCGATATGTACCTGGACAGACGCGATGGAGACCACGGGCTCAGGATCGAGTGCGACGACAGCTCCGGCCAACCCGCCTGTCTGGGAATACACCGGCTACTATCAGGTAACAGCAACCTACAGGGGTCTTACCTCACAACCCGTCGGCATTGGCGTGGGCGTGGCCGCAAGCAACAATTCTCCCGTCGGAGGCTGCGGTCCCTCGTAGTCTTCACTGCTCCATCTGCTCCCCCGGCAGACCATCACCAAAGTGAGGATGTGCCTGCGCCAGGAGGCGTCGCGTCAGCGAAGCAATCTCTATCACGTGCAGTGCGGGGCAGCCATCTTCAAGCGACTTCAGAACCGACGCATAATACCCCGTTCATATTCTTCCCAGACCACTCCGAAGCTTTCTGCGTAGCCGTTCCGATGTGGCCCAAGGCAACATCACTCCGCATTGCTTTCGCTGGCTAACCCAGCGTCTCGAACACAAGATCTCGAACCCAGCAACACCGAGAGAACTTTCCCAGTCTCAAACCAAGGGTACGGCCCTGGGTCACTTAGACGAGACGCTCTGCCTCATACATCCATCGATCCGAGAGTCTTCGGCAGGCAGGAACACCACGAGAGCCACCATGCACAAGCCTGAAGAGACGAAACGCCACCATCAGCCCGCTGGATCCGTATGTGGGATCCTTACATTGTGACGAAGGGTATTTAACTTTCCAACTGCAAGAGCGGCGCGGGTCTTTAGAACCCTTTGTTTCCGCTGGTTGGATTGAAGTGCATGTCGAAAGAGTAACCCGGCAGGTTGATCGTGATGGAATAATCCGCCGCTACGTAGACTGCGGACAGGCCAGGTGAATTGATACGCTGGACCGTGACCTGCTTCGGTTCGATCGGCAGGTCGTGCTCTTTGGCCTTGCGGATCACATCGTTTCGAACGTCCTCATCCGTCTTCTGCAGGTTCGCGCTGTCCATCATGGCGACGGTCTTCAGGTCGTCCGAAAAACTGTAGTTCGCCAGCATCGGCGGAGCCACCTGGAACAGGCCCACAACCACGGCTGCGATTACAAGAAAACCCAAACACGCTTTGATGATTCCCATAGGCCGATTTGCGCCGCCAGCCAGGCGCAAACTTCAGCCTAGGCACGCAGCACTCCTTGAAAATGTTCGACTAACGACGTGATCGTAACATCGCGTACCTCGTGAGTCGAGCGCAGAACCACCTCCACAGTACCTTCGGTAACCTTCTTTCCGACATTGATTCTAAAAGGGATGCCGACCAGGTCCGCGTCTTTGAACTTGACTCCCGGCCGCTCGTCCCGGTCATCGAGAATCACGTCAAAGCGCGCGGCCTCCAAACGCGTCGCAATGTCGACGGCAGCTTTCAACACATTTTCGTCTTTTACGTTGACGGGAGTAACTACAATCTCGAACGGCGCAATCGATGGCGGCAACCAGAATCCATTTTCATCATTGCTCTGCTCAACGGCAGCCGTAAGAATGCGCTCGATCCCAATGCCGTAGCATCCCATGATCGGCATAACTTCCTTGCCATTTTTGTCGAGCACTCGCGCGCCCATCGACTCCGAATAACGGTAGCCGAGTTTAAAGATGTGCCCGATCTCGACAGCGGTATCAATGCGTAGTGGCTCGCCGCAGTTGGGACAGGGCTCGCCGGCGGTGACCCTGCGAAGATCGACGTATGCCGTTGGCTGGAACGTTTCACCCGGAGTAAGGTTCTTGACGTGGTAGTCCTCCTTGTTCGCGCCTCCGATCAGATTCGCGCGCCCTTCCAGAGCTTTATCGACGAGCAGCACCGGGCGGTCTCCGTCCTTCTTCAAGTCCTTCGCCCACTCAATGCCCGATGGCCCCAAATATCCCGCAGGAGATTTGAATAATGTCTTGATCTCGCTCTCCTCCATGGGCCGGGTCGCGGTCGCCACCGTTCCGTTGAGCTTGGATTCATTCAACTGATGATCGCCGCGCATGAGCACCACAATCGGTCGCGTCTTCGCTTTACCTGTCTTCTCATCTTTTTCTTCCGCCATCAACGCGAGCGTCTTGATCTTGTTTTTCGGCGAGACACCCAGAAACCGCGCCACGTCTTCAATCGTCTTCTGCCCGGGAGTGTGAACCTCGAGCGGCTTACCATCGCCTTCGGGCGCGAGATCGGGAACAGCGTCGAGTTTCGAAGTCGCCTTCTCCATATTCGCCGCGTAGTTGCAGCCATCACAGCTGGCAATCTGATCTTCTCCCGCCGGCGTGCGCACCATGAATTCGTGCGATTCCTTCCCACCCATTGCTCCCGAATCCGCCTCCACGACCATGTACTTCAAACCGCACCGGTCAAAGATCCGGCAGTACGTGTCGTAATGTTTCTTGTAGGAAACATCCAAGCCGGCGGCGTCGATATCGAAGGAGTACGAGTCCTTCATCATGAACTGGCGCACGCGAAGCAGGCCAGACCTCGGGCGTGGCTCGTCGCGAAACTTCGGAGCAATCTGGTACCAGATCTGCGGCAATTGCTTGTAGCTGCGCAGTTCCTTACGGGCGATCTCGGTCATCACCTCTTCTTCCGTCATGCCCAGCGCCAGGTCCGCACCTTTGCGGTCCTTCAGACGAAACAGGTTCTCCCCCATTAACGCCCAGCGCCCGCTCACCTCCCAAAGCTCGCGCGGATGCAACGCCGGCAGAAAAAACTCCTGCCCGATCTTGTCCATCTCCTGGCGCACGATGGCCATGATCTTGTTGAATGACCGGTTGCCCAGAAAAAGGTACGAGTAGATTCCCGCAGCCAGCTGTCGAATGTAGCCAGAGCGCACCAGAAACTTGTGGCTGGCGACCTCGGCATCCGCCGGAGCTTCGCGCAATGTAGGAATGAAGAGTTCTGACCAACGATGCATAGGGTTTTCTTGAAGTACCGAGTTGCGAGCGCCGAGCAACAGGCGCTCTGTGACGCTTACTTGAATTGATTATTGTAAATGATTATCCTACTGGCACTCGGGATGGCGGCACCGGACACAGGAAGATGCCAAGGTTGACTCTGCGCCAGGTACTCGCAGCTCAGTACTAGCCCGCCAACTGCCGCAGAATCTCTTTCCCCAGCTTCTGCGCCTCACCGAAAAACTTCTGATACTCGACGAACAGCCGGTTCAGTTCCAGCGACTTGTCCGCCGAAAGATGCTTGCGCAGCATCATGTCGCGAACATGCACTGGGTTCGGGAGCGTGGCATCTTCTGTCAATTCTTCAAGCGCGGTCTTGGGATCGTAATGATACATACCATCTCCTCATCGAATGCTCACACCAACTCGGTGGTCCATAAGTCATGCAAGTGGACGATACCCTCAAGGCGCGCATCCGCATCCACCACCATAAGTGAGGTAATCTTCTTTTCTTCCATCAGAGCCAGTGCCGTCGCAGCAAACTCTCCAGCCCCGATCGTCCGCGGGTTCTTCGTCATGCACTCGCCGGCCGTCAGGTCGAGGACGTCTTTGCCCCTTGTCTCCAGCAATCGCCGCAAATCTCCGTCGCTGATGACTCCCACCAGCTTGTCACCTTGCGCTACCGCCGTCACACCCAGCTTCTTCCGCGACATTTCATAGATCACATCCGGCATTTTCGTCTGCGGTGTGACGCAAGGCAATGCGTCCCCTGAGTGCATCAAAGACTCTACCCGCGCAAGTCGCTTTCCTAATTTTCCGCCGGGATGCAAGTTGGCAAAGTCTTCTTCTTTGAATCCACGTTTCTCGCTGAGCGCAACCGCGAGAGCATCGCCCAGAGCCAGCATCGTTGTTGTCGAAGCAGTCGGTGCCAGCCCCAGAGAGCAAGCCTCCTCGGCCACCGAGCAATCAAGTGCCACATCGGCGGCCGCCGCCAGAGTCGACACTCGTCCGGATTTATTACAAATCTCGTCCCCCGTCAACGCAATCAGAGGCACTTGCAGCCGCTTGATCGTCGCCAGCAGCGCGAGAATCTCTTCCGTCTCACCGGAAGCCGAGAGCGCCAGCACCACGTCCCCACGTACCACCATGCCCAGATCCCCGTGCAATGCTTCAACCGGATGTAGATACAACGCCGGCGTCCCGGTGGAACTTAGTGTTGCAGCAATTTTGCGAGCGATGAGCCCGCTCTTCCCCATCCCGGTCACGACTACGCGGCCCGCGCAGCGAAACATCAAGTCCACCGACTGCTGAAACGCCACCGCCATCGGCCCGCCGATGCGGTCGGCTAGAGCGCTCAACGCCTCCGCCTCAATGCGAACCACGTTCTCACCAATATTCTTCATGCCATATTCGTCTTGCAATGAAAGCCGAAGCAGGGATGTTAGCACGCCCAATGCCGCAGCACGGCAGCTAGAAATGGTCGTCGACGCCTTGCGGTCGCGCCGGCTTCTGCCCCAGCACTGCTAGCCCTCTGGCTTGAATTGCGCGGTCCCATGGTCCCGCCTGCCAGTTATCCCGCATTTTTTCAGGATGCTTCCAGGGCGGAATCGAAAGCATCAGGTTCTGTCCCGTTGAGTGGACGTAGGGCTCGTACATCGACCGCAATCGATCCAGCTTCTGGCGGGCTTCATCGCTGGTCCGCAATTTCAATCCCGCCGCAGATAGCGCTTCCCGCAGCGAATCGTAGGTCTCGCCGGTCAACCGTTCCGGCGATTGCGGATCGTACTGCGCATTCACTACCTGCGCCAGATCCACCGCCGCGTGGCGCGCCATGGCGAACGTCAGTCTCGCTTGTCCCGGATGCACGCCTTCAATTCCGGTGAGCACCAGGGAAGTCACATCGAGCATCGTCGTCAGTGCTCCCAGCCACGATTGATTACTGTGCTGCGACCGAAAAAAACTAAGCACCGGATAAGAAATGTGACTCTCCAGCAACTCTGCTGCCCACCGTTCCCAATCGCGCAGCACTGCGTCCAGCACAGCTTGTTCAATCGCTGGATTGTCCGAACTCCCTGCCAGCCGCACCAACAACTCGACTGCAGAAGGTGGCGATCCAGCCCGCGCATCCAGCATGGAAATTTGAATCTCGCGCCGGGAAAATGACGAGTACACAACCGGGATGTATCCAATCACCAAGCCGAGAAATGCGAATCCCATGCCCGCTTCCAGCACAGACACTGCGCGGGAAGCCTCCGTCGTCGGCAAAATGTCCCCGTAGCCGAGTGTAAAAAAGGTCTGTCCGCTCTGGTAGACGATCCTGCCAAACGTGATCGGCTCGTTCCCCAACTGTTCGTGGCCGCCTAAACCGTATTGCACCAGCGCAAAGCCAAAAATCAGCATCGTAGCCCAGAATGCGAGCAGGAGAATCAGTGATAGCGGGCCGAAGTATCCGAGAAAACTCTGCTGCCGCGACGGCGTCTTGATGTGATCGGCAACCTTCTTCCACGGAATCCACGTGCGCCGGTAAAACCACGCCGTCAGCTTGAAATGCCGCGTCACTCGCCGCGGGAGTACGACGGTCTCGAACGCATCCAGAAATACTACCCAGAGAATTACGAGACCGAAGATGATCGCGCTGATGTGGCCGTGAGGAGTCATGCCGGATCCCGAGTGCAATTTTGATGCGCTGGAAGGTTAACAGATTCGCGAAGACATGCCACGAGATCGTATGAATGAATGGGTCGCCGAAGCCCGGTAGCCCCTACTGGGGTTTGGGCTGCGCCGGGGGAGCCT
>Ga0209656_10000332_pt1 | contig 31656 bp, 24 predicted proteins | sample BogFormECP12_OM2_FD_188239 | JGI IMG/M metagenome (GOLD analysis project Ga0209656, IMG submission 188239) | Bog forest soil microbial communities from Calvert Island, British Columbia, Canada - ECP12_OM2 (SPAdes) (version 2) | ecosystem: Environmental > Aquatic > Freshwater > Wetlands > Bog ...
ACATCGGTGAGCCGCCCGGCCGTGTAGTAGGCGGTGGCGAGGTTGCACCGGATCGTCAGGGTCTGTTCGTGGCCGGCCCCGAGCATCCGCTCGCTGTCGGCCAGCGCGCGCTCGTACTGGGGGATGGCGTCAGCCATCCGGCGGGCTTGCTGGTAGCAGGCGGCCAGGTTGGAGCGCGCGGTCAGGGTGTCCCGGTGGTCCGGGCCCTGGACTCGCATCCGGTCGGCGAGCGTGCGCTCGTAGAGCGGGACCGCCTCCCGCAGCCGTCCCGCGCTGCGGTAGGCGTAGGCCAGGTTGGCGCGGGCCGCGATCGCGTCCGGGTGGTCGGCGCCCTGGACCCGCTCGCGGTCGGCGAGCACCCGCTCGTACCCCGCGACGGCGTCCTTCTGCTTCCCGGCGGAGCGGAACGCCGAAGCGAGGCTGGCCCGCGCCGCGCTGGTGTCCTGATGGTCCTGCCCGTGCATCCGCTCCTGGTCGGCCAGGGCCCGCGCGTACTGCGTGATCGCCTCCTTGGCTTGCCCGTTGGCGGCGTAGGCGGCGCCCAGGCTGCCGCGCGCGCTCAGCGTGGCAGGGTGGCGGGCGCCGAGCTGGCGTTCGGCGTCGGCCAGGAGCAACTCGTAGGCGGCGATCGCCTCCCGGGGTCTTCCCGCCGTCTGGTACGTCTCGGCCAGGCTGGCTTGTGCGTTCAGGGTGACCTGGTGGGCCGGGCCGAGCATCCGCTCGGAGTCGGCCACGGTGCGCTCGTACAAGGCGATAGCGTCGGCGGGTCGGTCGGCGGACTGGTAGGCGTGGGCCAGGTGGCTGCGGGCCGCGATGGTCTCGGCGTGTTCGGACCCCTGGTTCTGCTCCCGGTCCGCGAGCGCGGCCTGGAACACCGCGATGGCGTCGGCGGACTTCCCAGCCGACTCGTACGCCGCGGCGAGGCTATCCCTGGCCGCCACAGCGTCGGCGTGGGCGGGGCCGAGCAGCCGGGTGCTCGTGGCCACCATGAATTTCCAGTACGTGATGGCCGCCCGTGACAGCCTGCCGTGCTCCAGCGACAGCCCGACGCGGAACAGCAGCGGATGGGCCTCCGGTTTCCACAGCAACCCGCCGTCGGTGGCCTGCAAGGCCGAGGCGCAATCCCGCAGCGCCTGTTCGAGCCGGGCCTGCTCGAGCTGGACCTGCTCGGCCTGTCCCTCGCCGTCCGGCCAGGTCTCGAGCAGCGCGTCCGCGGCGGCGGTCACGACCTGCTCGAGGTCGGCGGGCGGCAGGTAAGCACGCACGGCGGTCTGCACGCTCGCGTGCATCTGCACGGTGCGCGCCGGGCTGACCGGGTCGATGGTGACCAGGCCAGCCTGGGCCAGGTTGTTGATGGCGGCTCGCACCATGTTCCGATCGGCCGCGTTCGCGGTGCTCGGCCGGCCGACGATGTAACCACAGGCGGCCGGGCTGGTCAGCACGGTGCCCGGCACCCCGTGGTGATCAAGCATCGCGGTCAGCACCAGCGTCGGCCAGGCCAGCCCGGCCGGTGGCAGCTCGTGCGCGCACTCCGCGGCGATGGACCAGGTGGCCAGGACCGCCGCTGAGACGCCATCTACAGTGGGCATATGACCGATTCGCTCGGCCAGCAGCGCGCGGTACTCCCGGCAGCCTTGCCTGCGGGCACTCATCACCGCGGTGGCCTGGGCCAGCCCGAGCGGCAGGCCGTCGAGGTCCTCGCCCAGGTCCAGTGCCTCGATCCGCTGGTCGGGGTGGTCGGTCAGCCGGGAGGCGACGTAGTCCAGGGCCTCGCGCCGGCTCAGCCCGGCCACGGGGATGATCCGCAGGTCCCTGCCGGGCAAGGCCGCGCCGTCGAACGGAGGGCCCCCGAACGCCGTGGCCGGCAGCCTGGTGGTGATCAGGACCCGGCCGACGGGTCCGGCCGGCCATAGCTCCTCCAGGTCGCTCAGCTCGGCCAGGTCGTCGATGATCAGCGCCCACGGCCGCCGAGTGCGGGCCAGCCACGACATGAAGCGGTCCGCGGCCATCTCGGCGCCCTCGTCTGGTCGGCTGGCGTCGACCGTGTTCGCCGCCTGTGCGAAGCCGGCGATGATCGACTCGGAACTGGCCCCCGTGACCCAGACCAGGACCTCCACCGCCCGGGTATTCCACATGGCGTGGGCGAACTCCACCGCGAGTTGCGTCTTTCCCGTGCCGCCCTGGGCGGTCGGCGCCAGTTCGCTCTGCCCGCCGTGGACCAGTACGACGGTCTCCCCGGCGAGCAGGCTGCTGGCCAGGTCGGGTCCGGTCTGCTCGCGCGGGTGGGGGCGTCGGCGAGCGGCGGCACGGTCCCCGACAGCAGCACTCCCGACCCCGGCCCGGATGCGGTTCTCGCTTGCTGCGCGGCCATGATGAACAGCCCTTCCTCGCCCCCCGCTTCTCATCACCCGGATGATCGGCACTGCTGATTCCGGCACTGCTGAATCGAGCAATGTTGCACCCGGCATTGTTGAATCCGGTAATAATCCAGGTCGCAGGTCCTTACTGGCCACGTGACCGGGATGTAGATGGCATGATAATCATGCTCCCCGCTTGATGGCTATATGTCGCGATAAGTCACATAATGCGACCATTAAGAAGATTGCTGTAACTATCTGCACACTCTACGTATCGATTTCCGCGATGCGATTCTAGTGCGAACTAACGGCTGTTTCCGGTTTTAGCCGGATCTCGCCCGGTAAGATCCCGCAGACCTCCTAAGATCCCGCAGACCTCGTAAGATCCCGCAGACCTCCTAAGTTCCGCGATCCCGTCAGGCCCGGGTGGCTGCCTCGAGGTTCTCACGCACGGTCCTGGTCATCGGGTGGTCGGGGCCGAGGTAGCGCTCGGCGTCGGCCAGGGTCCGCTGCAGCAGCGGGATGGCCTCCGTCAGTCGCCTGTCCGCGATAACAGCCGCGGCCAGGCTGGACCGGGTAGTTAGCGTCTCCACGTCGCCGGGCCCGAGCATGCGCTCGCTGTCGGCCAGCGCCTGCTCGTAGTGGTCGATGGCGTCGCTGAGCCGGCCGGCCTGCTGGTACGCCGCGGCCAGGTGCGTCCGCGCGGACCGGCTGTCCGTGTGGTCGGGTCCCTGCACCCGCTCGCTGTCGGCCAGGGCGCGCTCGTAGGCCGGGATCGCTTCCCGCAGCTGCCCGGCGCTGCGGTAGGCGAAGGCCAGGCTGGCCCGGGCCGCGATCGTGTCCGGATGATCCGCCCCGGCGGTGCGCTCGTGGTCGGCCAGCACCCGCTGGTAGAGCGCGATCGCGTCCTTCAGCTTCCCGCTGCGACCATAGGCCGACGCGAGGGTGGTCCGTGCCGCGATCGCGTCGGGATGATCGTGGCCGCCCGCCGCCTCGGTGTCCGCGACCAGCCGCTTGTAGTGCTCGATGGCATCCTTGGGCTGCCCGGCGGCCAGGAAGGCGGCGGCCAGGCTTTCCCGGGTCGCCAGCGTGTTCGGGTGCCGCGCGCCCAGGAGCCTTTCCGAATCGGTCATGAGCATCTGGTAGGCGGTCAGCGCTTCCTTGCCCCGGGCGGCCGACTGGTACGCGGCCGCCAGGCTGGCCCGCGCGGCCAGCGTGACCGGGTGCCCGGGACCGAGCTGGCGGTCCGCGCCGTCCGCCATCTGCTCGTACAGCGCGATCGCCTCGGCCGGCCGCCCAGCGCTGGAGTAGGCGTGGGCGAGCCGCCCGCGCGCCGCGATCGTATCGGGATGTTCGGGTCCGGAGTTGTGCTCCCGGTCGTCCAACGCGTTGGTGAACACCGTGATGGCGTCGCCGGAGCGCCCGGCCGCCTCATAGGCGGCGCCCAGCCGGTCCCGGGCCGCCACCGCATTGGCGTGCGCATTGCCGAGCAGCCTGGTGCTGGTGATGAGCATGGTCTGCCAGTACGTGATGGCGGATCCGGCCAGTCCGCTCGCCTCCAGGCTCCTCCCCTTGCGGAACAGCACCGGGTGGGCTTCCGGCTGCCACAGCCTGCTCTGATGGGGCCGTGCCACCTGATAGGCGTGGGCCCCGGCGGCGCTCAGCGGGACCGGCCGGGCGTGCTGGCCGCCCTCGGCCGGGCGGGGGACGGCGCGGTCGGCCGGCCACAGCGCGCCAGTGCAGTCCCGCAAGACCTGCTCGAGCTGGGCCTGCTCAAGCGGATCCTGGGTCCCGCCGGCTTCCGGCCAGGCCTGCATCAGCGCCTCCGCCGCGGCGAGCACGGCCTGCTCGAAATCCGCGGGCGGCAGGTAGGCCCGCACCGCGGCCCGGACGCTGGCGTGCATCCGCACCGTCCGGGCCGGGCTGGCCGGGTCGACGCTGACCAGGCCAACCCGGGCCAGGTTGGTCATGGCCGCGTGGACCATCCCCTGGTCGGCCGCATCCCCGGCGCTCGGTCGGCCCGCGATGTAGCCGCACCCGGCCGGGCTGGTCAGCACGGCGCCGGGAATCCCGTCCGGATCCAGCATGGCGGCTAGGGCCAGAGCCGGCCAGGCCACGCCCGCGGGCGGCAACTGGTGCGCGCTCTCGGCGGCCAGCGACCAGGTGGCCAGCACCGCGGGAGAGACGCCGTCGATCCGCATCGCGGACATGTGCTCGCGCCGCTCGCCGAACCGGCCGCGGTACTCCCGGCAGCTCAGCCGGTCCACGGTCATCACGGCGGCGGCCTGGGCCAGCCCGAGCGGCAGCCCGCCCAGGTCTTCGCCCAGCTTGAGCGCGTCGGCTCGCTCGTCGGGGTAGTCGGTTAGCCGGGCGCCCAGGTACGCCAGCATCTCACGGCGGCTCAACCCGCCGACCGGGGCGATCCGCGGCCCGGCCGCCGCACCGGGGGCCGGGCTAGGCCCGCCTCCGAAGACGGTCTCCGGCAGCCGGGTGGTGATGACGACCTGGCCGGCCGGGCCCGTCGGCCAGAGGTTCTCCAGGTCGGCCGGGCTGACCAGGTCGTCCAGGATCAGCGCCCACGGGCGCCTGGTATGCGCCAGCCAGCCGATGAAGCGGTCCGCGGCGGTCTCGGCGGACATCGCCGCCTCCGCCGCGCCGACCGTCACGGCGGCCTGCGCGAAGCCGGTGATGATCGCCTCCTGGCTGGTCGCCGGGACCCAGACCAGCGCGTCGACCGCGCGGGCGCCCCACAGTGCGTGGGTGAACGCCACCGCGAGCTGCGTCTTGCCCGTGCCCCCCTGGGCCGCGGGCGCGGCATCGGCGCCCTCGCCATGGGTCAGCACCACCGTGTCGCCCGGATACAGGCCCGCCCTGAGGTAAAGGCCGGTCTCCGGGCGCTGATGAAAAGAGTCAGCCAGCGGCGGGATGATCCCTGACAGTTTCACCGGAGAATGCGGCGGCGTTCCGGTCCGCTCCGCAACCACGTTGACAGCCTCTCCCGCGTTGCCTCGGCGGCCAGCCCGGAGGTCCTGGCGTGGCCGCTCCACCGTTTTCACGCGAGCCGCCACTACCCGCAGTCATGGCCACTCACGACGAACGCGATCCCGTCCGCCGGCGGCCCCCGGCAGACTCGCCGAGGGCCCAGAGTGACGGCCGGTTACCGTGCTGCTGCACGTGCACGACAGTCCGGTATAAGGAATGCTAGTGGTGATTCCCGGGTGTGGCTATATGTACGAAAAGTTCGGATAACGCCCTGAATGGGGCCTCAAATGAGGCCGTCGTGGCTCGTCACGGCCTCACCCCCCGAGTAGGGGGTGCACCTGCCCCGGCGCCCCTTTGTTATGAACCCGAGATAGCCACGGCATACGCCGCCCGGGTGAGCCGCACAGTGCGATCTGTACAGCCTCCGATGTCCGTACAAATCCGTCGCGCAATTCCGCGCCAGGCCACGCCGAAACTGCGTTCGACGCTAATGCGCTAATTTAAGACCAATGCGCTGCGCGGCGGTCAGCTGGCGCAGAATTCGTTGCCCGGTTCGGCGGCGTCGAACACGACCTGGATCTTGGTGTAGATGATTCATGCTCGTAGCTGCGCGGCCATCGTGCCAAAGGTACAGATCGCGCAGGGCCGCGGACCGTCACCCGAGCGTGGCTACCTTCTGCCGTTACGTTGAGTAACGCGATGGAACGTTACCGTCGGCGGTTTTTCAACTATTCTCAGCCGCCGCTCATCCACATGGCCGCCCTGTTCTCCACAGCAGAAGTTGCCTGCCTGCTAAGGCGAGTCCGCGGTCGTGTCCACAGCGGGTCGATCGTTTTCCCCGTCTCGTCCACAGGCAGGCCGTCCTTGTGCACATGGCGATCCACAGACGTGCGGAGGTAACGTGCTCTTTCCTGGGTAGTGCGTGTGGAACTGGTAAGCGCCGGGCAGGGGCTCAGGTAGGGGTTGGGGTAGGGGTGCGCGGCGAGGCGGTCACTATGAGCAGTGTCACTATGGGCGGTGCCACTATGAGCGGGACCGGCGGCACCGCGATCGCTGCGGAGGTCCAGCATCGCCGCAGGGTCGTCGTGGACGTCGTCCTTTTGGTGATGAGCAACGGACGCATTCTGTTGCGGGAGCGGGCTAACACCGGCTACGGCGACGGCGCGTACGAGCCGCCGACGGGCCAGCTGGCCGACCGGGAGACGATCGTCGAGACCGCGATCCGGGTCGCCTCGGCCGAAGCGGGGATCACCATCAGCGCGGGAAACGTATCGCTCGCGCACGTCATGCACGACGTGTCCGGCGGCGGGCGCATCGCCTTCTTCCTGGCCGTGTCCGGCTGGCAGGGCGAGCACACCTCGCCCGGCGCGCGCTGGTTCCCGGTCGGGAACCTGCCCACCAACATGCTCGACCGGTCCCGGATGGCGCTGCGGAACTACGCCGAGGGGATGCGTTTTTCCACCTATCCGGCGTTCGGTCCGGCGGGCACGGGGGGCCCGGCGCTGCCTGATACCTCCGGCTGCGCCGCTGCTGGATGGCAGGACGCCTGCAGCGCCTGACACTGCCGACCGACAGAGCCCGGATAGGCTGACCGGGATGGCCGAGATCCTGAACGCGCACGGCTCGAAGAACGACATCTTCGTGGCCGCGATGACGCCGCGCGACTTCGCCTCCGGCGATGACCTGCGTGCCTTCGCCCGCGGTCTGTGCGACCGCGAAGGTCCGTTCGGCGGGGACGGCGTCTACTTCTACGACGCCGCCCCGGACGTCCCGCAGGCCTGGTTCTTCAACCCGGACGGCTCGTCCGCCGAGTTCTGCGGGAACGGCATGCGCTGCCTGGGCCGGGTCGTGCTGGACCGGCGTGACGCCGACGCCGCGGTGATCCGCAGCGGTGGGGCGCAGTACACGGTCCGCCGCGCGGCCACCACCGACGAGGGCGTCCGCCAGATCAGCCTCGAGCACCCCGCGGTCGACTTTGCTCCCCAGCCTCCCGTGGTGACCGGCCGGAACCCGCTGACGCAGGCCCGCCTGCCCGAGCTTGATCCGGCCCTTGAGTTCACCGCCGTCACCATCGGCAACCCCCACCTAGTTGCCGTCATCGACAAGTACGTCGAGTCCGACCTGGTCGCGATGGGGGAACGGGTGGCGGCACGGCCGGACGTGTTCCCGGCCGGGGCGAACCTGTCGGTGCTGCTCCCGCTTGAGCCCGCCGAGGTCTTCGTCCGGACGTTCGAGCGCGGCGCCGGGCTCACCGCCTCGTGCGGCTCCGGCATGGCCGCCTCCCGCGCGTCCTACTCCCGCGCCGGCCGGATCGACCCCGAGCGCAGGGTCGTCGTCCGCAACGCCGGCGGGATGGCCACGGTGTCGCTGCGGGTTCGCCACGACCAGTGGCACCCGGTCCTGGAGGGCAACGCCACGTTCGTTTACCGGGCCGAGGTCGACCCATCCGCGGTGGCCCGGGGTTACTGGGACGAGACCGCGGAGCGCGAGCCATTCCCTGACGAGACCCGCGCCTACGCCGCCCTGGACGAGCGCAACGCCGCGCGGCTGCGCGCGGTCGGCGTCGTGACCGCCGCCCAGTCCGATCAGCACAGTCAGATCACGTAAGCCTCGCGGGTCTCGGCCGCGAACAGCTCGGCGGGCGTCGGCTGCCGCCTGCCGCACCACCAGGACGCCGGGGCATACCGAGACGCTGAGCGTCTGCCCGGGCGCGACGATCTCGCCGTCGACCTGCCGCGGCAGCTTGACGTCGGCGCTGACCTGGACGCGGCGCGCCTGGAACCGCTCGAGCGAGTGGTCCTGGCGCCGGCCGCGGGCCAGCACCCGGCCGGCCACCCGGACCCAGCCCCAGGTACCGGCCGGCGCGAGGATGCCCACGTCGAGCAGCCCGTCGTCGAGCCTGGCCCCGGGCAGCAGGGTGAACCCGCCCGGCAGCAGGCCGGCGTTGGCCACGACCACGCACCGCGCCCGGCGCCGCAGCGGCTCGGCGTCGTCGAGCCGCACAGTGAAGTCGCGGGGCGGCAGCGACAGCCGCGTCACGCCGGACACCGCGTAGGCCACCCAGCCGAGCCGACGTTTGAGCTGCTCGTCGGCCGCCTCGACCACGGCGGCGTCCAGGCCGATTCCGGCCATGGCGGCGAACCTGGTCGCGCGCCCCTCGGTCCCGCTCCGGCTGGTCATGTCCACGCCGGTCCCGTCGAGGCCGGTCTCGTCGAGCCGGGCCAGGTCGATCCGGCGGTCCTGGCCGTCGAAGCCCGCGTCCACCGCCCGGTCGGCCCGGGCCGGCACGCCTAGCGCCCGCGCGGTCAGGTTCGCGGTCCCGAGCGGCACGATCGCCAGCGGCACGCCGGTGCCAGCCAGCGCCTCGGCGCAGGCCCGCACGGTGCCGTCACCGCCGACCGCGAACACCAGGCTCGCCCCGGCGGCCACCGCACGGCGGGTCAGCGCCAGGCCGTCCTCGGCCTCGCTGGTCGGCACGAACCATGGTTTCCAGCCGCGGTGATCCGCCGCCAGCCGGCAGCGGCGCAGGAACCTCCGCGGGTCGCGGAGCAGCGTCCGGTTGACCACGAACGTGACCACGGGCATGCCTCATTCTGCGCCGCCCGGCGCTCATACCGATGCCTCGACCCCGGGCTGGAGCCTAGACGGGCGGGCCTAGCTGCCCGGCAGGTGCCACCGGTACGGCGAGATCAGGTTGTTGATCGACGCCGGGCCCCAGGAACCGGGTTCGTAGAGCTCGACGGGCGGCGGGTTTTCCAGCAGCGGCTCGGAGATCTCCCACACCCGCTCGACCCCGTCCGACCTGGTGAACAGCGACTGGTCACCGATCATGGCCAGCAGGATGAGCCGTTCGTAGCCCTCGAGCGCGTTGACGGCGGCGAAGGAGTCCTGATAGCTGAACACCATCTCGGAGTGCCCCAGGGTGAGCTCGGGGCCGGGCACCTTGGCCAGAAACTCCACCGTGATCGAGCCGGGGTCGGCGAAGTCGACGATGATCTCGTTCACCCGCCCGGTGGGGACGTCGCTCCGGTGCGCGCGGAACATGCGCAGCGCCGGCTCGTGGAAGCCGAGCGTGATGATCTGGCGCGAGGCGCCCAACGCCTTGCCCGAACGCAGGTAGAACGGCACGCCTTGCCAGCGCCAGTTCTCCAACTCGACCCGCACCGCCGCCATGGTCTCGGTGTCCGAGTCGGGCGGCACGCCCGGCTCGGAGCGGTACCCCTGGTACTGGCCGCGGACGACGTGCCTGGTGTCGAGCGGCTTCAGCGCGTCGAACACCTTTACCTTCTCGTCCCGCAGGGGCTTGGCCGACATCGACACCGGCGGCTCCATGGCCACGAACCCCAGCACCTGGAACAGGTGGGTCACGATCATGTCCCGGTAGGCGCCGGTCGCATCGTAGAACGCGGCCCGGCCCTCGATGGTCAGCGTCTCCGGCACGTCGATCTGCACGTACCGGATGTGATCGCGGTTCCAGATCGGCTCGAACAGCCCGTTCGCGAACCGGAACGCGAGAACGTTGTCGACCGATTCCTTGCCCAGGAAGTGGTCGATGCGGAAGACCTGCGACTCGTCGAAGACCGCGTGCACCGCCTGGTTCAGCGCGCGCGCCGACTCCAGGTCGGTGCCGAACGGCTTCTCGATGATCACCCGGGTTTCGCTGGTGGCCAGGCCCGCGGCGCCGAGCATGCCGACGACCGAGGTGAACGCGACCGGCGGCACGGCCAGGTGGTATAGCCGCCGCGGCGAGCCGCCGATCTCCTTCTCCGCCCGCTGGATCGCCGCCTCGAGGTCCGCCGTGTTCCCTGGTTCGGCCGCCGCGAACGACAGGCGCTCGGCAAAGGACGGCCAAGACGGATCGGTCGGCTTGGTGATGCAGAAGTCGGCGCAGGCTTGCTCCGCATGCGCGCGGAACTGCTCGTTGGTCAGCGCAGTCGCAGGCGGCGACGAACCGATGACGCGGTACTCGCGCGGCAGCAGCCCGGCCGCGTGCAGGTGGAAGGCCCCGGGCAGTAGCTTGCGCTTGGCCAGGTCGCCGGTGGCGCCGAACAGCACGATGACGTGGTTGTCGGGCCGCGGGGAGCCGTTCGTGCTCATGTAGAACTCACGCCTTCTTCTCCGCGTGCCCGCCGAACTCCGAGCGCATCGCCGACAAGATCTTGCCGGTGAACGCGCCGTTGTCCCGGGACTCGAACCGCTCGTACAGCGAGGCGGCGATGACCGAGGCGGGCACGCCTTCGTCCACCGCGGCCAGCACGGTCCACCGGCCCTCACCGGAATCGGACACCCGGCCGCTGAAGTCGGCCAGGTCGGGCGACTTGGCGAAGGCGGCGGCGGTCAGGTCGACCAGCCAGGAGCCGACCACCGAGCCGCGCCGCCACACCTCGGCCACCTCGCCGACGTCGATCGTGTACTGGTATGCCCAGGGGTCGCGCAGCGGCGCCGTCTCCGCGTCGATCTCCTCCTGGTGCAGGCCCTCGTCGGCGTGCTTGATGATCGACAGGCCCTCGGCGATCGCGGCCATCATCCCGTACTCGACGCCGTTGTGCACCATCTTGACGAAGTGCCCGGCGCCGTTCGGCCCGCAGTGCAGGTACCCCTGCTCGGCCGTGCCGTGCCTGGTCCGTCCCGGGGTGGGCTCCGCGCTGCCCTCGCCGGGGGCGATGGTCTTGAATATCGGGTCCAGGCGCCGCACCGGCTCGTCCTCGCCGCCGATCATCAGGCAGTAGCCCCGTTCCAGACCCCAGACGCCGCCGCTCGTCCCGACGTCCACGAAGTAGAGGCCGTCGCGCTTGAGGTCCTTGGCGCGGGTGATGTCGTCCCGGTAGTAGGAGTTCCCGCCGTCGATCACGATGTCGTCGGCCTCGAGCAGCGGCCGCAGCTGGGTCAGGGTCTGCTCGACCACCCCGGCCGGCACCATGATCCAGATCTTCCGCGGCGCCTCCAGCTTGGTCACGAAGTCTGCCAGGCTATCCGCGCCGGCAGCACCCTCGGCGGCCAGCGACTTGACCGCGTCCGGGTTCCTGTCGTAGGCCACGCAGTGGTGGCCGTCGCGCATCAGCCGGCGGACGAGGTTCGCGCCCATCCGGCCGAGGCCGATCATCCCCAGTTGCATCGGCGTATCAGTTGGCATGGCGATCCGTCCTTCGATGTTGTCGGCGGCCTGAACCGGTCAGCGAGCCTTGAGCGCTCAGCGAGCCTTGAGCGCGCGGTAGCGGCGGATGAGCGCGTTGGTTGACGAGTCGTGGTCGAGCGCGGGCTCCTGCGCGCTCGTCAGCTCGGGGATGATCTTGACCGCGAGGACCTTCCCGAGTTCCACGCCCCACTGGTCGAACGAGTCGATGTCCCAGATCGCTCCCTGGGTGAACACGCTGTGCTCGTACAGCGCGACCAGCGTGCCGAGGATCCGCGGCGTGAGGATCTCGGCGAGCAGCACGTTACTCGGCCGGTTGCCTTCAAACACCCGGTGCGGCACCACGTGCTCGGGCGTGCCCTCGGCCCGGACCTCCTCCTCGGTCTTGCCGAAGGCCAGCGCCTGAGCCTGCGCGAACACGTTGGAGGACAGGATGTCGTGGTGGTCGCGCAGCGGGTTCGGGGTCTTGCCGAATCCGATCAGGTCGACCGGGATCAGCGTGGTTCCCTGGTGGATGAGCTGGTAGAAGCTGTGCTGGCCGTTGGTGCCCGGCTCGCCCCAGAAGACCGCGCCCGTGTCGTAAGACACGTGGGCCCCGGTCAGCGTGACGTGCTTGCCGTTGGACTCCATGGTGAGCTGCTGCAGGTAGGCGGGGAACCGCTTGAGGTACTGCTCGTACGGCATCACGCCGTAGGTCTGACAGCCGAAGAAGTCGCGGTACCAGACCGCGAGCAGGCCCATCAGCACCGGCAGGTTCTGCTCGAGCGGGGCGGTGCGGAAATGCTCGTCCATCTCGTGGGACCCGGCCAGCATCTCGCCGAACCGCCCGGGCCCGATCGCGACCATGGTGGACAGGCCGATGGCCGATTCCATCGAGTAACGCCCGCCGACCCAGTCCCAGAAGCCGAACATGTTCGCCGTATCGATGCCGAACTTCGCGACGCGTTCCGCGTTGGTGGACACCGCGACGAAATGCCTGGCTACCGCGGCCTCGGAGCCGAGTGCGCCGACAATCCAGTCCCGCGCGGAGGTGGCGTTGGTCAGCGTCTCCAGCGTGCCGAACGTCTTGGAGGAGATGATGAACAGCGTCTCTTCCGGGTCCAGGTCGCGGGTGGCCTCGACGAAGTCGGTGGAGTCCACGTTGGACACGAACCGGAACACCAGATCCCGGGTGGCGTAGTGCCGTAGCGCCTCGTACGCCATCACCGGGCCGAGGTCGGATCCGCCGATGCCCACGTTGACGACGTTCCTGATCGGCTTGCCGGTGTAGCCCTTCCAGTCGCCCGACCTGACCCGGTTGGCGAAGTCCGCCATCCGGCCGAGCACCTCGTGCACCTGCGCCACGACGTCGGTGCCGTCCACCACGAGAGACTGCCCGGCTGGCATGCGCAGCGCAACGTGCAGCACCGGGCGGTCTTCGGACACGTTGATGTGCTCGCCGCGGAACATCGCATCCCGCTTGTCCGGCACGCCGGACTCCTCGGCCAGCGCGACAAGCAGCCGCATGGTCTCGTCGGTGACCCGGTTCTTCGAGTAGTCCAGGTAGAGCCCGGCCGCCTCCGCGGTCAGCCGTTCGCCCCGGCCCGGGTCACTGGCGAACTCCGCACGCAGGTGCCGGCCGGCGATTTCCTGATGGTGCCGCTTGAGCGCCTGCCATGATTTGCGTTCGGGCAGTGGTGTGACCGCCATGCCCTGCCTCCTCGCGTCGTGCTGCTTTCCCCACGGAATCGTTTCATGCCCGTGCCCCCGCCCGCCGTCCGCCGTCCGTTAACAGTGACCAAACTCGCGGATAATCTCTGGGCCAGGAAGCTGAGCACCCGCTCGGTCAGCAGGGCCGCGGCGTCCGGGTCGTACGAAGGAAGGCTCGAGTCGGCGAAGTAGTGCTGGTCTCCGGGGTAGAGGAAGAGCTCGGCCTGCTTGACCGACTCGACGAGCGCGCGGGCCGCGTCGAGGTCGCCCTCCCCGGCAAAGATCGGGTCGGCGTCCCTGCCGTGGATCTGCACGGGCACGCCGTCCGGCCATGACCCGAACTCGGCGGCGGGGACGCAGGAGTAGAACAGCAGGGCGCCCTGGGCTCCCGGCCTTGTCTGCGCCAGCTTCTGGGCCGGCAGCACCCCGAGCGAGAAGCCCGCGTAGACCAGCTCCCGCGGCAGCTCGTCCGCAGCCCGCGTGCCGCGCTCGATGATCTCGCCGAAGCCGACCTGTTCCACGTAGGCCATGCCGTCATCGATGCTGCCGAACGTCCGGCCGTCGAAGAGGTCGGGAACGTGCACCACGTGTCCGGCCCGTCGCAGTTCGCCGGCGAAGGCGAGGACCCCGGGCGTCCGACCTTGGGCGTGATGGAACAACAACGCTTCAGCCACTGCTAGACCGTCCTTCCGCGTGCTCTACAGTACAGGTGGCGCCCTGCCTTCCTGGTGCGGCTGGACGGGTACATCGCGGCCCGCGGAAGGCCGGACAGGCTGGAGACCGTGCTGGGCTACCTGCGGGAGTCGTCCGGCGAGACCACGCCGCCGGTGCCCTACTCCTGGTCGGCCGGTTCGAGTTCGGCTGCGTGGTCGGGGACGTAGGCCTGCATGTCCCGGGGTATGCGAACGTATCCCTGCGCGGGCGGCCGCGGCGGCAGCTTCAGCGTCGGCGGCCGCACCGCGCGGTAGGGGATCGTGCTGAGCAGGTGGGCGATCATGTTGATCCGGGCCCGCCGCTTGTCGTCGCTCTCCACGACGTGCCACGGCGCCTCGGGGATGTCGGTGTGCACGAACATCTCGTCCTTAGCCCGGGAATAATCCTCCCACCTGGTGATCGACTCCAGGTCCATCGGCGAGAGCTTCCAGTTGCGCATCGGATCGTGCAGCCGGGACTTGAACCGGCGCTGCTGTTCCTCGTCGCTGACCGAGAACCAGTACTTGCGCAGCAGGATGCCGTCCTCGACAAGCAGCCGCTCGAAGATCGGGCACTGGTGCAGGAACCGGCTGTACTCCTCCTTGGTGCAGAACCCCATGACGTGCTCCACACCGGCCCGGTTGTACCAGCTGCGGTCGAACAGGGCCAGCTCGCCCGCGGCCGGCAGGTGATCGGCGTAGCGCTGGAAGTACCACTGCGTGCGCTCCCGCTCGGTCGGCGCGGGCAGGGCGACGATCCGGGCCACGCGGGGGTTCAAGTACTCCGCCACCCGCTTGATCGTGCTGCCCTTGCCGGCCGCGTCGCGGCCCTCGAAGATGACCACGATCCGGGCGCCCTCCGCGCGCATCCACTCCTGCACCTTCACCAGTTCGCCCTGCAGGCGGTACAGCTCGGTCTCGTAAAGCCTCCTGGGCAGCCGCTGCGTGCCGTCGAGCTGCCGAGCCGCCTTCTTGCCGTGGTCCTTGACCTTGCCTGGCATCGCCGCGTTCTCCCTTGTCTGGCCCGCCGCTGGCCCGCTGTGCTGGCCCAGGGGGGACGACCCCCGGAATCCCGCGCGATAGCATGACCGGCGTGAGTGACGATGAGCTTTACCGCCAGTATGAGACGGTTAACCTGTACCGGCGCGGTCCGGGGGCGAAAGTCGAGCTGAACCGCCCCGAGCGGATGAACGCGTGGAGCAATCAGTTCTCCCTCGACCTTCTCGCGGCGATCCGGGAGGTCAGTGAGGACCCCGGGGTCCGGGCGGTCCTGGTCACCGGCGCCGGGCGCGCCTTTTCCAGCGGCGCCGACCTGACGGAGGCCGCCGAGCAGGCCGGCGGCGGCACGGTCGACGTGTACCGGATCCTGACCGAGCGGTATCACCCGCTGATCACCGGCATCCGGCAGATGCCCAAGCCGGTCATTGCCGGGGTCAACGGGCCCGCGGCCGGGATCGGGGTCTCCCTCGCGCTGGCCTGCGACCTGGTGGTGGCGGCCGAGTCGGCGTACTTCTCACTCGCCTTCGTCAACATCGGGCTGGTGCCCGACGGCGGCTCGTCGTTGCTCGTGCCGTCCCGGGTGGGCTTCGCCCGGGCCGCCGAGCTGGCCATGCTGGGGGAGCGGCTGGATGCCCGCAAGGCGCTGGACTGGGGCCTGATCAACCAGGTCTGGCCGGACGCGGAGTTCGGCGAGCAGACGTCGAAGCTGCTCGACCGGCTCGCCTCCGGTGCCACCAAGTCGTACGCGGGGACCAAGCGCCAGCTCAACCAGTGGCTTTACCAGCACATGGACGCCCAGCTGGAGTTCGAGGCCCAGATCCAGAAGGAGATGGCCGCCTCAGGCGACTTCGCCGAGGGGCTCGCGGCGTTCGCCGGGAAACGGCCGCCCCGGTTCAGCGGCGCCTGATCCGGTCTACCGGAACCTTGGACACGGCTCAGCTCGAGCGCGTCTACCGGGCCGAGGCGCCGCGGATCACCGCCGCGCTGGCCGCGCGGATCGGCGACGTGGGGCTCGCCGCCGACGCCGTCCAGGATGCGTTCGTCGAGGCCATCGAGCACTGGCGAGACGGGCACGTCCCGCCCAACCCCGGCGGCTGGCTAGCCACCACGGCCCGCCGCAAGGCGATCGACCGGCTGCGCCGGGCCCGGGCCGGCCAGCAGAAGCTCGCCCTGCTCGCAGCGACGGCCACTGCGACCGCCACCGGCACCGAGGCCGCCGAGGAAGATCATGCCGACGACGACCTGCTCGGCATGGTCTTCGCCTGCTGCCATCCGGCGCTGCCGCGCGAGTCGCAGATCGCGCTCACGCTCCGCGCCGTCTGCGGCCTGACCACGGCCGAGATCGCGGCCGCCTTCCTGGTCGGCGAGCCTGCGATGACCCAGCGGCTGCTGCGGGCCCGCAAGGTGCTGCGCGCCGCGCACGCCGACATGCGCCTCCCCGACCCCGACGAGCTCGCGGACAGGCTGGCCGAGGTGCTGGCCGTGGTGTACCTGGTCTTCAACGAGGGCTACCTGGCCAGCGCGGGCCGGCAGCCCGCCCGGCGGGACCTCGCGGCCCAGGCCGTGTCGCTGACCAGGCTGCTGCACCGGCTGATGCCGCGCGAGCCCGAGGTCCTCGGCCTGCTCGCCCTGCTCCTGCTGCACGAGTCCCGGGCCGCGACCCGGTTCGACGGGTGGGGGCGGCTGGTCAGGCTGGCGGACCAGGACCGCGCCCGCTGGAACCAGGCGCTAATCAAAGAGGCCACCGGGCTGCTCGACCGCGCGCTGGCGTTGCACAGGCCCGGTCCCTACCAGGTCCAGGCGGCCATCGCCGCGCTGCACGCGGAGGCGCCCGACTACACCCGCACCGACTGGAACCAGATCCGCCTGCTGTATGACCGCTTGCAGGCGCTGACGCCGTCGCCGGTGGTGCTGCTGAACCGGGCCGTCGCCACCAGGTACGTGGTCGGCCCCGAGGCCGCACTGGCCGAGATCACGCCGCTGGCCGCCGAACTGGACTCCTACCGGCTCTTCCACGCGCTGCGAGCCGGCCTGCTGGCCGGCCTCGGCCGCGATGAGGAGGCCCGCGCCGCCAGCGAGCGGGCACTCGCGCTGGCCGGCAACCCGGCCGAGCGCGAGCTGCTCGCCCGCCGCCTGTCGTTCTGACTGCCCGGCAGCTACCCCCTCATGAAGCTGCCAAGAGCGTCACATCTCCACCGTGGGCCGGACCTCGATCGTGATCCAGCCCCGGTCTACCCCGGGCCAGGTCTTGGCGATGTCGACGGCCTCCTCGATGGTGTCGGTCTCGAGCACCGAGAACCCGCCGAGCGCCTCCTTGGTCTCCATGAACGGCCCGTCGGTGACGCCGCCCGCGCGCACCGTCCTGGCCGCGGCCGGCGGAGCGAGCTGGTGGCCGCTCTCGGCCAGCTTGCCCGAGCCGCCGCCGCCCTTCTCGTACCAGGCCCCGATCTCCGCGTACCACGCCTGGCCCTCTGCCTCGGACATGGTCTGGGCCGCCTCGGTGTTCAGGAACAACATGACGTACTTCACTGTCGCCTCCATTGTCGACGGGCGCCACGGTGGCGTCCCTCATCCAGTTCCACGAACGGGGCGGCGGCCCTTCCGACATGACCGCCCCGCGATTTTCACAGGTCCCGTACGCTCTCGGTCATCCTCGACTCCAAGGTCAAGATGGCCTCGTAGCGCCGCTGGATGTCGGCCCGGTCGCTGGCTTCTGGCACCGAGCGCTCGCAGGCCCGGTTGATCATGGCCGCCTGCTCGAGCAGCACCCGGCGCTGCCCCTCGGTCGTGGTCTCGGCCATGATCCTGGCCAGCGCCTCGAGCATGCGGATCATCACGGCCGGCATGCCGAGGCTGGACTGCCTGATCTTCTCGAAGGACCGCTGCACCAGGCGCTCGTAGGACGGCTCGGCCGCGATGACCCGGATGAACCCCTGATCGTCCCGGTACACGCGCGCCGGATGCCACTGGTTCACGATCTTGCACAGGTTCTCCCCGAGCCAGTCGATGCAGGTCAGCGCAGTGAACGTGTCGTTGACCGCCGCGGAAAGCGCCCGCAGGCCGATCTCGACCAGCTGGTCGATGCCGAACGACACGTCCTGGCTCAAGGTCCGGTACGGGCCGACGGCGTGCGCGCGGCCCAGCGCCTGGCGGACCAGCGGCGCCGCCTCCGACGGCCAGACGGTCGCGAACCGGTGCCCGCGCACGACGAAGTGCCCGGGCCGGTGCTCCAGGTTGATCACCGCGTCGGCCTCGGCCGCCAGCCGGACCAGGTTCTGGTGCTTGATGAACTGCACGTACCCGCTGGCCGGCGCGAGCAGCACGCCGCCGCCCGCCTCGGCGCGGCTCAGCAGCTCGACCGCGGTCGGCCCGGCCTTCGGGTGCGGCTCGGTGTTCCCGCTGCCCTGCTCCTTGATCGCCTCGGCCAGGTCGGCGGCGATGCTCGCGATCACCTGGGGTAGCTGGATCGAGATGGCCGTGTGGTGGATGAAGTAGATGAGCACGGCCAGATCGGCCACCATCAGCCCGAACGTGACCGTCACGCCGATGTGCGGCACGAAGTCCCCGTGCGACCCCACCCCGATCGAGGCGAGCACGAGCACCGAGTAGACGAACGTCCCGACGAACGTGCCCAGGGTCAGCTGGGTGCCCCGGTCCCGGATGAAGTTCCGCAGCATCCGCGGCCCGAACTGGGTCGACGCCAGCGTCAGGGTGACCAGGATGATGGAGAAGACCACGCCGACCACGGTGATGATGGCGGCGGCGATCGTGGTGAGGATCTGCCGGGCCGCGTCGGCGCTGCCGCTGATCACCCAGCCCGGAAGCGTGAAATCCCCGCGGTAGGCGGCGCGGTCCGCAATGAGCGTGACGGCGAACAGCACGACCGCCGCCGCCACCTCGATGGCGGGCACGAACCACAAGCTGGTGCGCAGCACTTCCCGGCGCCAGTGCGAGGCCAGCGCCGATGAAGGGAAGCCGCGGTACATGTTCGGAATCTTGTCATGGGAAGCAGCGCTGTCGTTAGATGGTGGCACCATGTCGCGTCCCGTCGCTCACCTGGCTAATCTCGATCTGAACCTGCTCGTATGTACCGAACGGGCTGGCGATCGGCCCCGGCTCCCGCTCGTGCCTTCACCTGGGCAGACCGCGTCCGGCTCGGCTTTCACGACCTTGAACAGGCACAAATGAATACGTTCGCTGGACGGCGATCAGCCAGCAAGTTGGCTATGCTTATAGCCATGTCAGTGTCCGAGCAGATGCCGCTCGCCGACGTCAAGAACCACCTGTCAGAGGTCGTGGACCGCTTGCAGCGAGAGCACGGTCGCGTCATCATCACCAGGCACGGCCACCCGGCCGCCGTGGTCATGAGCGTGGAAGACCTGGAGTCGCTGGAGGAGACGCTTGACATCATGGACAGCGCCGCATTGCTCAGCGATATCCGCGAAAGCCTCGCCGAACTGGGCACGGCCGACGCGCCCGTGCTGACCAGGGAAGATGCCCTGCGCCTGATATCAGGCCAGTGAGCGGGAACGATTTCGCGATCGCGTGGACCACTGCGTCGCGCCGGGCGCTGACCAGGCTGCCGGAGAAGGTGGCGACCGCTGTCGCGGAGTTGCTGTACGGCTCGCTGGCCGCCAGCCCGTACCGCGTCGGCAAGCCGCTGAAACTCGGCCTCGAAGGACTTCATAGCGCCCGACGCGGCGATTACCGCGTGATCTACCGTATTGACGACCAGCGGCGCCTGGTCACCGTAATAGCCATCGAGCACCGCTCCGAAATCTACCGGCCGCGACCACTCTGACCGTTCCCGCGGCTCGTCCTCCGCCGCCGCCGGGCGCCGCGTCGGGCGGCGTGGTGAGCGGCGTCCAGGAACGCCTGAGCGGTGGCGGGCAGCGGGGGGTAGCGGGTGGACGCGCTGCGCCACCGGGTGGCGGCCGCGTCGATCGCGGCGAGCCGTCGCGGCTGGTACAGGTAGGAGGAATCCCGGCGGTTGGCATCCCACGTGTCCGCGTCGGTGATGACCTGGCTGTACAGGGACCGGTCAAGCTGGTCATCTTCCAGCCAGTCCCGGAGCTGTGTCCAGGCCTGCAGCAGCGCGTCATGGGAGATCTCGACGCTGTCCTCCCCGAGGACGAGCAGCCGCTGGGCGCTGAAGATGTCGATGACCGCGTCGATGTCGGCCGCGCTCGGCGCTACCGGGGCGTGCAGGTCGGTCCTGCGGCACCGGCGCCGGGCGAACTGGCCATCGGGGGTGATGACGGTGAGCTGGTGAAGACCAGGCGCGCCGCGTCCTTTTGCTTGCTGGTCAGGGCGTCGTAGGCCGCTTGTGCGCTGCGGTTCACCGCGTCGGAGACCCCGCCGGCACGCCGGTAGCTGCGCAGGGTCAGCTTGTTGCCCTCACGGCGCTGCCAGGTGGCGGCCATCGCCTGCGACATCAGCGGCAGCACCCCGCTGCCCAGCCTGCCCCCGGCGCCTGCGCGCAGATCGGTGATCACCGCATCGACCAGGGAGGGTTCCACGGTCAGCCCGGCCTCGGCGGCAGGTCCGGTGATTGCCAGCCGCAGTTCGGCTTCGCTCATCGGCCCGACCGTGAACAGCCCGGCATCCACCCATGCCTTCAACGTCGGATCAGCGATGAGGCGCCCCAGGTAATCGGCGCGCACCGCCGCGACCACCAGCGCCGGGGGGAGTGCCTGCGGGTTAGCTGGGACGGTGGCCGCCGCGTGCAGCGCTGCGATGAACGCCTCCCGCTCGGCCCGGTCGGCCTCCGCGTCCCCGCCTGCGACGAACAGCTCCTCGAACTGGTCGACCACCAGCACCAGGCGCGGCGGGGCGCAGGCGACGGCATCGGCCGGGCCGCCCGGTCCCGGGGCCGGACCGCGGCCTGCCGCGATTCTCACCGCCTGCTCGACCAGCATCGGCGCCTCATCCGGCGCCGCCAGCAGCGACCGGTACACCGACACCGGATCGGCGCCCGCCACCTCGGCCAGCTGCATCGCCAGCTCCCGCACCGGGCTGCCTGTCGGCCGGATCACTCGCCGGGGCCACCGCTGCGACCCCGGCCCCAGGGCACCCGCCGCCAGCCACGGCATCAATCCCGCCCGCAGCAGCGACGACTTGCCCGCCCCCGACTCACCGGCCACCAGCAACATCCCGGTCCCGTCCAGCCGCCCGGCCAGCCGCTGCGCCAACTGGGCCACCAGCTCACCGCGCCCGTAAAACACCCGCGCGTCACGTTCCTCGAACGGCACCAGCCCCAGATACGGGCACCCGGACCACACCAGGCTCTCGCCAGGCGCCGGACCGTCAGATGCTGGAGTGGCCTCCCCGCGCGTGGCTGCCAGCACCTCGGCGGCCGGAGCGCGCCCGCGGGCCGCCGCCACGAACACCGCCCGCGCCGGCTCGGCCAGGCCCAGCGCGCCGGCCAGCAGTTCGGCGGTGTCCTTGCGGGCAGTGCGGTTGATGCCCCGCTCCAGGTCACTGACCGAGCGCGGGCTCAGGCCCGCCGCCTCCGCGAGCTCCTCCTGCGTCAGCCTGGCCTCGGCCCGCAGCTGCCGCAACAGGTCGGCGAATCCCAGAACTGTCTGCTCCGCCATAGTCGGCATCCCCTCCGCAGGCCCTGATCCCGCCGCGTGGCAACCCGGCCCAGCGCTGGCAGGATCTACACCACAGGTTAATGAGGCCGGGCGAGCCTCACCAGCTCCCCCGCTACCCCAGCCAGCCCCGAGTGGGCTGCCGATCCTGCCGGGTCGGCCACCGGGAGCAGTGCGGCTGAATGTCCCTTGAGCCGAGCTTCATGGTGTCGTCCCTTTCTCGCGGCGGGCCATCGGATGAAGGCCACGGGCCCCTATATCGGCGGCTGGCTTCACTGTCAGCCGCCGCCCGGGCGGATCACCACACGTGACTGCTCACAGGACGGCTCGATGGCGCACAGGACTTCTCACAGGAACCGGCCTGCAGCCGGGCTGCCGGTGACGACCGCGGCCCGGACTGGATGGCGCGGAACGGAACTGGCGCACCGTGCCGGCGCGGCCGCACCGTGTGCCCGGCTTGTTCGCGGATCACGTGCACGGCGATAGGAGGAAGACGACGGGCAGGATGGCCGCCGTCGTCACGATGAGCCGGTTGCGCCGGAACTCGGTGAGTTCCTGGGAATATCCCGACCCCCCGCGTTGCTGAGATACATGCAAACGCATATATCTCGCCTGCGGCCCGCAACCCCGCGGCCGCAAACCCCGCCAGCCGCAACCCCCGCGGCACAGGAAAGGCATGACATGCAGTTCGGGATCTTCTCGGTCAGCGACATCACCCGCGACCCGGTCTCGGGTGACACGCCCAGCGAAGCCGAACGGATCGATGCGATCGTGCAGATCGCGCAGAAGACCGAGGAGGCAGGGATGGACGTGTTCGCGATCGGCGAGCACCACAACCCGCCGTTCTTCTCCTCCTCACCGCCCACGCTGCTGGCGTTCATCGCGGCCACCACCAAGACGCTGGTGCTGAGCACGGCGACCACGCTGATCACGACCAACGACCCGGTGCGCATCGCGGAGGAGTACGCGATGCTCCAGCACCTGAGCAAGGGCCGGATGGACCTGATGCTCGGCCGCGGCAACACGGCCCCGGTCTATCCGTGGTTCGGCCAGGACATCCGGCAGGGCCTGCCGCTGGCACTAGAGAACTACAACCTGCTGCACCGGCTGTGGCGCGAGGACGTCGTGGACGCCCAGGGCAAGTTCCGTACCCCGCTGCAGGGCTTCACCTCGATCCCGCGGCCGCTGGACGACGTGCCGCCGTTCGTGTGGCACGGCTCGATCCGCACGCCGGAGATCGCCGAGCAGGCCGCCTACTACGGGGACGGCTTCTTCGCCAACAACATCTTCTGGCCGAAGGAGCACTACATGCGCCTGATCCGGTTCTACCGGCAGCGCTACGCCCACTACGGCCACGGCAGCGAGCAGCAGGCGATCGTCGGCCTGGGCGGCCAGGCGTACATCGCCAGGAACTCCCAGGACGCCAAGCGGGAGTTCCGCCCCTACTTCAACGAGGCGCCTGTCTACGGGCACGGGCCGAGCATGGAGGACTTCGCCGAGCTCACGCCGCTGTCGGTGGGCAGCCCGCAGGAGGTCATCGACAAGACCCTGACCTTCCGCGAGCACTTCGGCGACTACCAGCGCCAGCTTTTCCTGGTGGACCACGCCGGCCTGCCGCTCAAGACCGTCCTCGACCAGCTCGACCTGCTCGGCGGGGAGGTCGTGCCGGTGCTCCGCAAGGAAATCGCGGCCCGGCAGGACCCGCAGACCCCGGAGGCGCCCACTCACGCGAGCCTGGTCCGGGCCACGTACGGCGATGAGGCCCCGCGCCAGCCGCGGCCGAACGCGAACCGCGGCGACAACGTGACCGGCGCGTCCCCCTACCGGGACACCGACGCCCAGTACCAGGCCGAGTATCCGGACCTGTGATGCCCGGACCTGTGATGCACGGACCGGCGAGCACCGCCCGCGGGCAGCTGGCCAACGACGCCTGGGAGGCGCTGCTGACCGCCCATGCCGGCCTGATGAAGCAGTTCGCGGCCGAGGACATCTGGGACGACGTGTCCATGCGGGAGTACGACGTGCTGTACACGCTGTCGAAGGGCCCAGGCCCCCTGCGGCTTGGCGACCTGAACCGGCACGTCCTGCTCAGCCAGCCGGCGCTGTCCCGTCTGGTGGACCGGCTGGCCGAGCGCGGCCTGGTCGAGCGCTGCGCCGACCCGGCCGACGGGCGCGGTGTGCGGCTGTCGCTCACCGACGCCGGCCGGGTCGTGCAGCGCCGGATCGGGCGCCAGCACGCCCGCGGCGTGGCCCGCGCTATGACCGCCGGGCTGACCGCGGCCGAACTGGCGCAGCTGGAAACCATCTGCCGGAAACTAGCCGCCGCACCCATGGCCGCCACCGACACAAGCGAGGTCCTGATCTGATGAACGCCCCCAACAGTGCCGAACAATTCAGGGCCGAACAATTCAGGGCCGAACAGTTCAGGGCCGAACAATTCAGGGCCGAACGATTCAGGCTCGTCGTGGTCAGCGCCGGCACCAGCGACCCCTCGTCGACGCGGCTGCTGGCCGACCGCACGGCCGAGCGCGCCGTCGGCCTGGCCGCCGGGCACGGGCACACGGTGACGGTCAGCGTCGTCGATCTGCGCGAGATCGCCGCCGACATCTCCACCGCGCTGGTCTCCGAGCTGATCACGCCGAAACTACAGCAGGCGATCACGGTCCTCGGCGAGGCGGACGGCATCATCGCCGCCGCCCCGGTCTACAAGGCCGGCCCCAGCGGCCTGTTCACCTCGTTCTTCGGCGTGCTGGACAACGACCTGCTCATCGCCAAGCCGGTGGTGATCGCCGCGACGGCCGGCACCGCCCGGCACGCCCTGGTCGCGGACTCCTCGATGCGCCCGATGTTCGCCTACCTGCGCACCATGACGGTGCCGACCTCCTTGTTCGCCGCCCCGGAGGACTGGGGCGACCCGGCCCTGGCCACGCGCATCGACCGGGCCGCGCTCGAGCTCGTGCTCCTGATGGAAAGCGGCTTCGCCCGCAAGATCAAGGACGAGTCCTGGCAGAACTACCAGCACGAGTACGGCAGCGCCGGCGGCACCGAGACCGCCATCGACCTCGACACCGACCTCATGCGCCTCGCCACCGGCGGCTCCGTCCCGTAAAACCCAATAACGGCCGCCCGCCCGCGAGGGCTCGCCGCGATGGAGGTCATCGCCCCCGACGGCAGCGTTGCCCTCTACAACAAGTAGCCTCGGCTCCGGCCCGAGTGCTTCATGATCGTGAACAGTTTGGGACAAATAGCGCGCAAAACTGTTCACGATCATGAAACTACAGCGGGAGCCCGGCTTCCAGCAGGGCGAGGGCCTGGTCGATGCGCTCGAACATGTCCTCGAGGGTCCGCCGGTCGCTGGACCAGTCCTCCCACGGCATCGTGATCGACATGATGACGCCGATGATCGCCCCGGCCGTGGTGCGGACGGCCAGGTCATCCGCAGGCCGCCCGGCCCGCTTGGCCAGGGCCTCGCCGACCACCGAAATGGTGCGGGCGAACTCGTCCATGGCCCGGGCCCGTACCTCGGGCACGGTCATGGTGAGGGCTGTGGTCTCCCCGAGCAGATCAAGGTCGGCCTGGGTGTAGGAGGTGAACACCTCCCGGGTGGCCGCGCGGACCGCGCTGAGCGGGCCGAGGCTGGCCGGCTGCCGGTCGAGCGCCTCGACCATCCGGGTGTCCATGTCGTCCTGCAGGACGATGTCTTCCTTGGTCGGGAAGTACCGGAAGAACGTGCTCGGTGACACCTCGGCCGCCGCCGCGATCTGCTCCACGGTGGTGCCCTGATAGGTCTGCTCACGGAACAGCCTGAGCGCGTGCTCCCTGATCGAAGCGCGCGTCCTGGCCTTCTTCCGCTCGCGCAAGCCGCCTGGTTGGTCCTGGCCCGTGCTGAGCATTGCTGTCACGCTTCCTTCCGCCCGGGCGAGCCGTCCGTCGGCCCTGGGCTCGCGCCGGGCATCCCGTCACACTTCCAATTCTGCCCGGTCCGGGGCGCTTTCACCGGTAGCAACCGGGGCAGCCTCCGCGCCCCCCGGGACCCCATCAGCCCGGCGCGGCAGGAAGAGGAGCGCGAGGATGGCGCTGGCCAGCGCGATGCCGCCGCAGACCCAGAGCATCGTGTCCATGCCCTGCACGAACGCGCTGCGTACCGAGTCGAGCAGCGCTGCCGAGCCCAGCGCGTGCGCGACCGCCACGCCCGCCACCACGCTGCTCTTGGCGGCCGCCGCGGCCGCCGCGGGCAGGCCGGTCACGACCAGGTGGCTGCGGTATACCGAGGCGAGCACGGTGCCGAGGACGGCGACCCCGATGGTGGCACCGACCTGGCGCATCGCGGAGATCAGGGCCGAGCCCGAGCCGCTACGCTCGGCGGACAGGGCCGATAGCGCCGCGTTCATCGTTTGCGGCATCGCCAGCCCGAGGCCGAGCCCGAAGGTGGCGAACCAGGCGGCCGCGAACCCGGTGCCGCTGGTGGTCTTGGTCGTGGCACCGAACGCCAGCGTGACGGCCATGATCGTGAACCCGACCGTGACCAGGCCCTTCGCACTGGCCAGGGGCCCGCGTACCTGCCCGTCGGCGGCCTTGCGCGGCGAGGCCATGCCCTCGCGGAGGGGCCTGGGGGGGTCGTCCCCCCGGGCCAGCACAGTGCCGCCGATCATGCCGATGATCATGCCGCCGATCATCGGCAGCAGCCGCAGCCCGCTGCCCATCGCGTTCACGCCCTGGACCTCCTGAAAGTACTGGGGCATCGCGAAGAAGATGCCGAACATCGCGAACGAGACCAGCGTCGATAGCACGGTGCCCCAGGTGAAGCCGGCCGACCGAAACAACCGGAGCTCGATCAGCGGACGTACCGTGACCCCGCGGCCTCCGCGATGGTTTCCGGCATCGGCTCCGTCCGCACCCGGCCCGTAGCGCCCGGTCAGCCAGCGCTCCCAGGCCACCAGGACAGCCAGCACCGCCACCCCGGCGGCGATGGTGGCCAACGCCGCGGTGTCCGTCCAGCCGTCCTGGCCGGCCTTGATGAACCCGTAAGTCAGCCCGGTCAGCCCCGCGCTGGACAAGATCACGCCCAGGAAGTCCACGCCCGGCCGCTGGGCACTGCGCGATTCGGGCAGCAGGATCGCGACGGCGATCAGGGCCAGGGCGACCACGGGCACGTTGATCAGGAAGACCGAGCCCCACCAGAAGTGGTCGAGCAGGTAGCCGCCGACGATCGGGCCGATCGGGAAGCTGATGAAGGTCGCCGACGCCATCAGCGCGATCGCCTTCTGCCGCTCCTCCGGCGCGAACAGTACCGGGATCACGGCCAGCGACAGCGGGAAGATGGCCGCGGCGCCGATCCCGAGCACCGCCCGGGCGGCGATCAGCTCGCCCGTGCTGGTCGCGTACGCGCAGGACGCCGAGCTGGCCCCGAACAAGACCAGCGCGATGAGCAACACCTTCTTGCGCCCGAACCGGTCGCCGAGCAGGCCCGCGGGCAGCATGGCGGCGGCCAGCACCAGGCTGTACGCGTCCGAGATCCACTGCAGGTCGCTGGACGAGGCGTGCAGGTCGGTCGCGATCGTGGGCAGCGCCAGGTTCAGCACCGTCAGGTCGAGCCCGACGACGAGCACGCTCGCGGCGATCGCGATCAGCGCCCACCACTTGCGGGCCGGGTTCTCCGTCATGACACTCACATCCTTTCGGCAGCTACCTTTTTTTGAAAGTCACTGTCAAAAGTATGCGACCATCACTTAGGAGTGTCAACCGTAAGGTGGGTCCCGGCCGCGGAGCCGTCCCCGCGGCCGGTAACGAATTACTCAGCCCAGGCGGCGGCGCGGCCGGCCTGGCTTAGGCGCTCTCAGACGCCCTCCACCGCTTGCAGGCGTCCAGACTGGATTGCCTTGACGAAGTCCTCGTAGTCTTGCTCGTTCTGGTCCGCGTAACGCTGCGAGAAGTCGGTGATCGACTTGTCGAACGCGTCGCTGGCGCCCAGGTAGGTGGCGATGGCGACCGGGTCGCCCGAACGGGCGTGGGCGCGTGCCAGGGTCCACCCGCAGGTGCGTCCGTAGAAGGTGAGCCCGATCGGCGTCATCGTCTCGACCAGCACCGAGCCCTTCATATCGCGCAGCTGGCGCCAGTAGAAGTGGCGGTTCACGTCCAGCCCCTTGGTCCAGCCCAGGTAGATGTCGCTGGCGGCCTGCATCATCCGCTGCCCCTCCACCACCCGCTGCCCGTGCTGCCGGAAGCGGCTCTTGGGCAGGTAGGCCTCGAGCACCGAGGCGGTCGCCTCCTTGATCTGCAGGAAGAGCGGGTCGGTCGCGTCGCGGCCCTGCAGCAGGACGATGAACGCGCGGGTGCCGACGCTGCCGACCCCCACCACCTTGCGCGCCGCGTCCACGATCTCGAACTTCTCGAGCAGGTGACGCCGGTCGGGTTGCAGGGTGGCCCGGTACCTGCGGAACTGGTCGTGGATCGCTGGCAGGACCTCGTCCGGGGACAAACCGAAGGTCGCGCTCAGGTGGCGGCCCGGGACGAGGACCGGCGGCTGGCTGACGATCCGGTACTGCCCGTCGACCAGTTCGCAGAGCTTGGACAGTGCCTGCAGGCTGTCACGGGTGTGCGCCTTGGCGGCGACCTTCGCCGCCTGCTTCTCCGCCAGCTTGGCCAGCTTCTCCTGCTCCTCGTCCCTGTTCTCCTTCTTTCCCTCCTTTTCCTTCCTGGCCTCCTTGGCCTCTTTCTTCGTCTTGGCCACCGTGCTGCGGATCGCGCCCATCAGCTCGTTCTCGTCCAGGTGGGCGTACCAGATGTCCATCGTCGGCTGCTGCGCGAAACCGGCCATGGCCTCCCGGTAGGCCGTCACCGACGCCTGCGTCGCCGCGCGCGCGTCGGACTTGGAGAATCCGTTGTTGCGGGCCGCGATCATGAAACTCGCCGCCATCCGCTTCACGTCCCACTCGAACGGCCCCGGCAGCGTCTCGTCGAAGTCGTTCAGGTCGAACAGCAGGCGCCGTTCCGGGGAGGCGAACAGGCCGAAGTTCGACAGGTGGGCGTCGCCGCACAGCTGGGCTCCGAGGCCGGCCACCGGCGTGTCCTTGAGGTCAGCCGCCATGATCTTGGCGGCGCCCCGGTAGAAGGTGAACGGCGAGACCGCCATCCGGCCATGCCGGACCGGCACCAGATCCGGCTCTCGGCTGAGATCCTGCTCCTCGAGCAGGGCAACGGGATCGGGACGGTCCACGGCCGGGCGCCACCCGGAGTGGCTGGAGGGAGGCGTCCGGTCACTGGCCTGCCTGCCCTCGGCCTGGCGTTCATCCAGACTCGGGTGCGCGACTTTGTTTACCGCTTCTTTTACGGCCATCCCGGGCCACCTCTCGTTCGGATCATCCTTGTCCCTGGGGTCGGCGACCGCTACTACTACAGCATGTCGCCGCCGTCCGCCAGCTCGGCGTCACCCACGGCGATGGCCAGGCCCATGGCCCGCAGGATCTTCCCGGCCGCCGAGACCACCCGGGCCGTGCCCACGACCGGAGCGATGGCGATCATCACTTCCTGGATGTCGTCGGCGGTTATCCCGCTTTTCTCGGTGGCGTCGGCGTTAGCGAGGTAGGAGGCGGGCGGCGCGTCCACCGCGATCAGGGCGGCCAGCCTCACGAGCATGAAATCGCGCGTCGGAAGAGAGCTGTGATCAATCGAAACGGCGGTGAGATCGACGAGCGTATCGAGGACGGCTGTGTCGGAAGTCACGAGGCCCCCTGGGGTTGTCGCGGAATGCGGGGGCCGTCCGGCCCTCGCGGGGAGATACCAGCAGTTCACCGCGGCCCATCACCGGTCGCATCACCCTGGCGGGGTGAACTACCGGTGAACTAGCCAGCCAGAACCCACCCGGCGTAGGTGATGACCCGCCGCCGGCCAACGGCGAGAATTCCTGCGGGGCAGATTGCTCCGACCTTCGCCGGGGAGGGCAGATGGCAACGCCGACAGGCCCGAAACCAGCCGATCCCCTGGCGCTGCTGCGCACCAGGAGTTACATGGCCCTGCTGGTGCTGGCGGCCATCCTCGGGGTGCCGATCGCGGCCCTCGCATACTTCTTCCTCAAACTCGTCGATGTACTCCAGAAGGCGGTTTTCACTCAGCTTCCCAGCGGGCTCGGCTTCCACGGCGAGCCGCTGTGGTGGCCGCTGCTCCCGCTCGCTCTGGCCGGCCTGCTGGTCGCGCTCGCCATCCGCTACCTGCCGGGCAAGGGCGGCCACTCACCGGCCGACGGATTCAAGGCCGGGGGAGGAGTCATTACCCCGGCCGAGATCCCCGGCGTTTTCCTCGCGGCGCTGGCGACTCTGTCCCTGGGCGCGGTGCTCGGACCAGAAGCGCCCCTTATCGCCTTGGGCGCCGGCCTGGCCGTCCTGGCCGTGCATTTCTCCCGGCGAGAGATGCCGGCCCAGACGCTGATGGTGGTCGGGGCGGCGGGAAGCTTCGCCGCCATCGCCACCCTGTTCGGCTCTCCGCTGCCCGCTGCCTTTCTGCTGATGGAGGCCGTCGGCCTGGGCGGGGCGCTGCTGTTGCTGCTCGTGTGCAAGGGGCTCGCCTACGGCGTGTCCCTGAGCAGCTTCCGCGGCGGTCCGGTGTTCCCCTCGCTGTTCCTGGGCGCGGTGGGCGGAGCCGCGATGTCGCACCTGCCCGGGCTTCCGCTGGCGGCGGGCGTGGCCATGGGTATCGGCGCGATGAGCGCGGTGATGCTCCGGCTTCCTCTCACCGCGGTGCTGCTGGCGACCCTGCTGCTGGGGTCGGACGGGCTGGCCGTATCACCGCTGGTGATCGTGGCAGTAGTCATTTCCTACGTGATATCGGTCCGGCTCACGCCCCCCGCTACCCAGGCTCCGGCGGCGGAACCCGCGCCTGCCCCCGCCCCCGCGCAAACGTCGCCGGCGCACGGCACGGTGCCCCCGACATGACCATGACAGCACCCCGCTCCCATCCGTGGCGTCGCCTCGGCCGCTCCTTTGTCGAGGGGAACAGCTACGGGTTCGTGTTGTTGCTGGTCATGGTGACCTATATCGTCTCCGTCTCGGTGACCCAGACGTGGGCGGGCTCGATCGTGCTCGCCGTTCAGGTCGCCACGGTCTGGTTCACGCTCCGGACCTCGCAGGCCCGCCCCGCGGTCAAGCGTGTCGCTGACATCGTGCTATGCCTCGCCGCCGCCACCGCCGTCGTGAGCTTCTTCGTGCACAGTGCGGGCAGCGAGCGGGGCGGGGTGTTCGTGGTCTGCTGCCTGCTCTACCTGATCGCGCCGTTCTCCATCGTGCGGCATCTGATACTGCGGGTGGATGTTGACACGGAAACCCTGCTCGGGGCCGTCGCCGCCTACCTGCTGATCGGCATGTTCTTCGCGTTCGCCTACAAGGCCATCGGCGAACTCGGGAGCGTGCCGTTTTACGGTACCGCCGGGCACGGGTCGCTCAGCCAGGACCTGTTCTTCAGCTTCGTCACGATGACGACCGTGGGGTACGGGGACCTGGTGCCGGCCGCCAATCCCGGCCAGACTCTCGCGGTGCTCGAGGCGTTGATCGGGCAGCTGTTCCTTGTAGTGGCCGTCGGGAAGATCATCTCCAGCTTCCAGCCGAGGCGCCGGGACTAGCTCCCTTCCAGCCGAGGCGCCGGGACTAGCTCCCTTCCAGCCGAGGCGCCGGGACTAGCTCCCTTCCAGCCGAGGCGCCGGGACTAGCCCGGCCCGGGCGGAGGCGCCGACCGCGGTCGAGCAGCCTCCACCCGGCGGGCTGGATCAGCCCTTGAGTCTGGTCAGCAGGACGGTGCCGTCGGGACTGCCAAGACCCGAACAGGCGTCCCAGCCGGGGCCGGCCGCGTAGGCGCCGTTGTTTCCGCTGGTGATGTCGCGGAAGCCGGCCACATCGGCACCGGGCGTCACACCCGCGTACAGAGCCGGCTGGATCAGGCCGAACCGCTGGCCGGTCGCCTCCGCGAACCGGCTGACCAGCGCCGCCCACAGCGGAGCGACCGCGCTGGTGCCGCCCACCACCTGGGCCCGGCCGCCGGAGTAGATCTGGTAGCCGGTCGTCGGGTCGGCGTTGCCCGCCACGTCGGGCACGCCCCGACCCGAAGACCCCGAAGACCCCGAAGACCCCGAAGACCCCGAAGATCCCGGAGACCCGCCGCTGCCGCCCGAGGACCCGCCGGCCCGGGCCGGCACCCCGGCGCTGGCCTGCCAGGACGGCAGGGAG
>Ga0209656_10000333_pt1 | contig 31593 bp, 26 predicted proteins | sample BogFormECP12_OM2_FD_188239 | JGI IMG/M metagenome (GOLD analysis project Ga0209656, IMG submission 188239) | Bog forest soil microbial communities from Calvert Island, British Columbia, Canada - ECP12_OM2 (SPAdes) (version 2) | ecosystem: Environmental > Aquatic > Freshwater > Wetlands > Bog ...
CTCCGGCGCGTGGTCGCCACCGGCATATTTCTCCGCCGGACAATAGCAGAGGAAGGCGCAGCCGTTCGCCAGTAGCTTCAATCCCGCTTCGCGATACAGCGCCGTGCGCTGCGACTGATAAAACGGCCCTTCGTCCCAATCAATTCCCAGCCAAGTGAGCGCGGAAATGATGCCTTCGACAAGTTCGGGCTTGTTGCGTTCCGCATCCGTGTCTTCGATGCGCAGAATCATCTTTCCGCGATAAGCGGAGGCCTTGCCGCGGGCGTACAGCCAGTTGAACAACGCCGTGCGCGCCCCGCCGACGTGCAGATAGCCCGTGGGCGATGGTGCAAAACGTACCCGAACTTCGTTTCCTGCGTGGTTGGTAATGGTCTCAGTCATCTAAGTAGCGACTTTTCGCTGCATCGCAATCCATTAGTTTATCGAAAGCCGCAGGAAGCGTCCAACCGAGGAAGTTTTGCGTTGAACCAGCCAGTTCAGTCAGCGGCCTTGCCGGGACGGGGCAACTTTGGCCAGCAACAAGCTCAATTTGTAGTCGCAATCGAAATGGTGATCAAGGAGGGCGCGTCCTTTTCTTCCATCGCTTTGCCCACCACCACACTGGCCGTTGTGTTGCCGCTGCTCCAGACGGTGCCATCTCGCGAATTCATGGTGGGCGTTCCCAGTTGTTTCTGGAGCGCCGCGGCCGCGGCCGTTTTGTCAGTACCGGCCACCGTGTAGACGAGCGAGACCATGCGCTGCTCCGTGAACCGCGCCGTCAGCCCCTGCAGACAATCCGCGGCGTAGCGTTTCTTCAAATTGCATCCCGCCGCAGGCTGGGCTGTCAGGCCAAAAATCGAAACGTCCGCCCACTGATAGCAGGTGACCCATGATTTCTGCGACTTGTCGCACTCGGCTTTGGGATGTTGCGCTAGAAATGCTTCCGGGCTTTCGCCGAGCTTGTCTCCCTGCAGTTCGAGCGAACTCGAACTAGGGCCCTGCTCCGCACTTGGAACCTGTTTTTTTGCGATGGGTGCGTCCGGAATTTGGCTGAGCGTCAGTGCCAGCACGATTGAAAAAAGCATTAAAGCCTCTCTTTGTATCCTACCGACCGGGTACACGATTGACAACCAACTCTGAGCCGCGCCGTGAAACGGCAGCGTTGCGCGACGCATGGATCTGGTGGGAGCGTAGACGGCGGAGGGAAAGTGATTTTTTGGTGCGCCAAGACTCACTTCAGCGACGAACCTGGGCGCAGCACAGGCCACCCTCAAGCGCATCCTGGAGAGAGCGGACATTCGATCCTCAGGACGGCCGCGGCACTAGCGCAAAATTGTGCGGAAACCGTTACCCCGGGACTGCTGTCTCTTTGGCCACCAGTACCCCGGTACACTTGCCCGCGGAAAATTTCCTCCTCCATAATTGCAAGTACTTTGAAATTTGCTCCGGCGGGTGTGCGGGCTTTGTTCAGGACGGGCCAGCCGCCTCTCGGGAGACATTTGTCGAAAACGGAAACGCCGCCGCGTGATGCACGGCACGCGGCAACGACAGCGGTTTGAGCGTGGAGCCAATCGCAGCCTTGCTACCCTACAGCATTCTCGCCATTGCACTGCTGGCGGCCACCGGATTGGTGGCGCTGTTCTTCGCGTACATTCACAACATCAAGCGCCAGGACTACTTGCTGCTGTGGACCGTGGCGTGGGCCCTGCTGGCGCTGCAGTATGCCGGCCCCGCGCTGGAGGCATGGATTCCGCGGAGCTCCCTGGAGCTGGCCTTGAGCCAGGTGTTCTACGGCTGGGCGGGCATATTTTTCTTTCTCGGCGCGCAACGCTATGCCTCTAGAAAGCCCTGGGTGCTTCCCGCCACCGTCAGCGGAGTTGTCCTGCTGCTCTGGGCATTGGCCAATGGGGCCAAATCAATTCCACTGCCCGCAGTGGTGCGGCCCTCTGCGGCCCTCTTTATCGGGGTGGCGGTGATTTTCTGGCGTGAGAACCGCCGCCAGGAAACGCTGGTGGACAAACTTCTAGCGATTTCCTTCTTCGCCTGGGGTGCGCTGGGCGCGGCCCTCTCTTACTTCTTCACGGATGCTTCGGGCGGAGTACTCGCCGGCGTGCGCGCGGTGGACGCGGCACCCTCTGCTTTCGTAGCCATGCTGATGGTCATGGCCTTGTATGAAGAAGAAAAGCGCCGCATCGAGCGCAACATGCTGGCGCTCTCCAATCTGAATCTGGCCACCTCTGGATTCGTGGGCGGCGAAATTCAACGCATGCTCTCGCAGGCCCTGGACCGCGTCCTCGGCGTGGTGCGCCTGCCCGCCGGAGCATTGTTCTTGCACCACGGCGACCCGCAGGGCCCTACGTCGGTGGTGGCCGTTGGATTGAGCGACGATTTTTGCCGCGCCGCGCAGACCGAAGGGCTAGACGATTATCTCGTGGGCCTGGTGGCCCGCCTCGGCGGCTTACTGGGCTTCCGCGATTTGCGCGATGCTGGACTGAACGCCCTGGAAAAGGAAGAATCCATCCGGCGCTTTCGCGAACTCATGTTGGCGCAGGGATTGCGCAGCGTCGTAGCCATCAGCTTGCAAGCCAAGGAACAGGCCTTTGGCGTATTGCTGCTGGGAACGCCGGATGCACGGCGCTTCACTCCCGCCGAGCTGCGCCTGCTCCTCGCACTGGGGCACCAGATCGGCATGGCCGTCGAAAACAGTTACTTGATTCAACAGACCGCGCGGCGCTCCGAAGAGCTCCACGTGCTGAACGAAATCGGGCGCGCGCTCAGCTCGACACTGAACAAGGAAGACCTGCTGCGCAAAATCTGGGAAGAGCTGCGGCGGCTCTTCGACGTCGAAAATTTTTATATTGCGGAATTTGACGCCGAAAATGACGAAATTGTTTTTGAACTGGAAATGATTGGCGGAGAACGCCAGCCGGCGCGGCGCCGAGCGGCTGCTAACTTTATTACTGAATACATCATCCGCACGCGCCAGCCGGTGCTCATTCGCGACAATTACGTGGCCGAAGTCCGCAAGATGGGTATCGAACCCATTCGCGAGGGGGGCTGCTTCTGCGGCGTGCCCTTGGTCGCTTACGACCGCGTCATTGGCGCGCTGGCAGTCTTCAGCGATCACGAGCGGACCTTTGACGAAGGTCATCTGGAACTCATGCGCGTGCTGGCCAGCGAAGCCAGTATCGCCATCGAGAACGCCCGCCTGTTCCAGGAAGAGCGTACTAAGGCCCGGCATCTCACTTTGCTAAACACCATTTCCAAAAACGCCATCGCCACGCTGAATCCCGATGAAATGCTGGCGAAAATTACCGGGCAGCTGGAAGAAGGCCTGACTTACGATCACTTTGGCATCGGAGTGCTCGAATATGCCACCCGAGAAATCGTAGTGCAGTCGGAAGCTGGTCAGCGCCGTGGAGCGCTGGGCATGCGCATTCCGCTGGATTCCGGATTGATCGGACACGTGGCACGCAACGGGCATATGGCGGTGTTCCGCGCCGCCGTTCCAGCGGACGCGGCACTACGGCCGTTGCTGGCGGATTCCCTAGCCGCCATCGCCTTACCAGTCTTTTACGGCGAGCAATTGCATGGGATTCTGTACATCGAATCCTCGGTGGCCATGGATTTTTCCGAGGAGGAAATATTGCTGTTGCGCACCCTGGCGGACCTTATCGCCGGCGCGCTGCACAATTCCCTCTCCTTCCAGAAGGCTCAGGAGCAGGCGATCACCGACGGCCTGACCGGCGTAAAAACGCATCGTTTCTTCATGGAAGCGCTCTCCGCGGAATGGAAGCGTTCCACGCGCGCCGCTCGCGCCTTCGCCCTGGTGCTCATGGATCTGGACCGCTTTAAATTTGTCAACGATTTCTACGGCCACCTGGAGGGCGATCTAGTCCTGCAGCGCGTGGGACACATTCTCGAAACCAATTGCCGCCGCTCCGACGTGGTGGCCCGCTACGGCGGCGACGAATTTGTAATCCTCATGCCCGAAACCACCATGGAGCACGCGCGGCAGCTGGCAACCAAATTGAAGGGCTGGGTCTCCTCCGATCCCTTGTTGCGCGAGAAAAATATCAGCGCCAGCTTTGGCATTGCCTGCTATCCGCTGCACGGCTCTTCGCCGCAGGAATTGATTCAAGTCGCCGACGCTTCTATGTACTTGTCCAAGCATCAGGGCGGCAACGCCGTTTCCACCGCCGATCATTTCGACCCGAATGAAGCAAAAAAATGGAAGCGCGACGTGCTGGAAGCCTATCTAGGCGTAACCCTTAAACGCCTTTTCTCCACCGGACCGGATGCCTTTGAAGAAATTTATCAGCGCCTGAAGCAATTTACGGAATCGCTGGCGGCCACGGAAAGCACCAACGGGACGCCTTCACCAACGCCGTTTGGCAATCAAGGCTTGCCGCAAGCGGTGCTGGACACCGTGACTTCGCTGGCGTTCGCCATCGATGCCAAAGATCACTACACCCAAGGACATTCGCAGAAAGTGTCCGCCTACGCCGCGCTGATCGCCGAAGGTCTGGAGATGAACGACGCCGAAGTAGAAGAGATTCGCCTGGGCGCCATCCTGCACGACATCGGCAAAGTCGGCATTCCCGAAACCATTTTGAACAAGAGCGGCCCGCTGAATCCCGAAGAGTGGGAAATCATGAAGTCCCACGTAATTTTTGGCGCCAAGATTCTCGATCCCCTGACCCCGCTGGCTTCCGTGCGCAAAATGGTCTTGCATCACCACGAATTCTTCGATGGCTCCGGCTATCCAGAAGCGTTGTCGGGGAATAATATTCCGCTCGGTGCGAGAATCATCGCCGTGGCGGATGCCTACGACACCATCACCAGCGACCGCACCTACAAGAAGGGCCGGCCGGCCGCGGACGCTTTAGCCGAACTCGAACGTTGCGCCAACGCGCAATTCGACGGCGCCATCGTCGAGCTCTTCGTCCGCACCATGCGCCAATTGCCGAATCCCATTATCGAAGTAGCCGCCACGGTAGGTCCCCGCGGCTGAGGCCCTCTGCGCGACCAAGCTAAAGCCGGATCGACGTAGAATCGTTTTTCCAAATTTATTGTTGCTGCTGTTGTTGTTGCTGATCGAATTCGGCCTGATCGGCGGGGCCGAACTGCTTCATGCGGATTACCGTCGCTGGCGGCAATTCTTCCGGCTCCGGGGTGTCCACCGAGGACACCGTTACCAGCACACTCAATTCGTTTTCTGGTTCGCCTTTGAAAACCCCGCGCGTGGGTGGCACGTCGGAATAATCGCGGCCCAACGCCACACGGATGTGGCGTTCCCCGCCCAGAAGATTGTTGGTGGGATCGAAGGCCACCCAGCCGGGTTCGCCGAGATATGCTTCAATCCAGGCGTGCGTGGCGCCTGCCGGCGAGCGGTCTTTGTTGGCGTCCTGATGAAACAAATAGCCGCTGACATAGCGGCACGGGATGCGCAATTGGCGCACCAGGGTAATCATAATATGCGCAAAATCCTGGCAAACCCCTTGACGCGTTTCCAGCGAATGATCGATGGGCGAGTCCACTTCCGTGCTGTTGGGAACGTAGTCGAACTCCTGATACAGCGCGGCATTTAATTCCACCAGCAGCTCGAATGGCGATCCGCGGCGTTCCACACGAAGTTCGCCGGCGAGTTTTTCCAACAACTCGGTGGGCTTGGCGAAATGACTGGGCAGCAGCATCTCCCAGAAATCGCCTTTGGCGACGTGGGTATCGAGATCTTCCCATGTTCCGCCGCGAGAGACTTCATGCGAAGGAAGCACGTCAACGATGGCTTGGGCGTCAATTTCGATCATGTTGGTGCGGCCGGGAATATCGAAATGGTGCACCACGTTCCCGAAGAAATCGCGATACACCATGATGCTGGCTTGCGGGAGCACGCCGAGAGAAAACGTCATGCAGCGCTGGCGCGCGTCGGTCCGCGGCTGCATGCGCACTTCCATGACGCTTTCGCGCACCGGCGGGTCGTAGCCGAAGCGCGTGATATGTCTTACGGAATATGCCATGGCGTCCTTTTGCGATTCTGAATCACGAGGCCATCTCCGACTCCACCGGATAGTCAAAATAAATCTGGTGGATGGCGGAATGAATGGCCCCGCATTCCGCGCGCACATTCTCAAGATACGAGTACGCACCGCCGGCCAGAATTTCTTCGATCTGGCTGAAACTCAGCTGCGCGCGCAGGCGACCCGCGATGCGCACGGGGAGCTTGGCTTTGCGTTCCGTGAGGTCGCCCAGCACGTGCAGAGCGGCGTTGACGCGGTCCACCGAGAATCGCACGGAATGCGGAAAATCCGAATTGAGCAGCAGAAACTCCGCCGCGCGCATGGGCACAATTTCCGCGGTATACGCCTTACAGTAGGCTTCAAACGCTCCGCAGCCGCGCAACAAACCCACCCAGGCAAAATACTCCGCGCTCTCCACAGCTTTGTCCGGAGCCTGGGCAATGCGTTTGAAATGCGTTCCGGTCAGCGAGGCCATGGCTTCCGCGCGTTCGACGTAACGGCCTATCTGGATGTATTGCCAGCCTTCCCCGTGGCTCATTGTGGAATCCGTGATTCCTTGGAACAGATGCGCGCCTTCCTGCACCGCACGGAAGAAACCGTGCGACTTCAGAATCCACGAATCCCCGGGCTGATTATCGATGACTTCCAGATATAAGCGATTGAGTTGCTCCCACATCTCCGTGCTGCACTGCTCGCGCACGTGGCGCAGATTTTCCCGTGCTATGGCGATACAGGAGACGATCGACGAGTGATTGGCGCGGCTGAATACCAGGGTGTTGACCAGGCTGGCGGGATCTACCGTGTCACTGGGGGCGGGTGTACGCAGTGCTTCCAGCAGAAAACGCCAGCGGCCCGCGCCGGCTTCCGGGGATTGATCGAGCCACAATTGCAGCTCCACATCGACGAGCCGGGCGGTGTGTTCGGCGCGTTCCAGGTAGCGGGCCATCCAGTAAAGATTGTCGGCCACGCGGGAAAGCATCCCGGCGCCACGCTGGAAGGAGCGAACGAAAAGGTTTCGCGGAGGTCGCATGGCTCAGACAGGAGCGTCGGCCGGTGTTTTAGGAACCACGAAGCGTTCAAAACCCGCGCCGTTGACGCCGCGCAGTTCGCCGTGTTTGGCTTCGCGCAAGACCCAGGTGTCTTTGCTGCCCCCGCCCTGCGAGGAATTCACGACGAGGGAACCTTTGGGCAGAGCCACACGGGTGAGGCCGCCGGGAACGAGCGTGACTTTTTCGCCGAACAGTATATAGGGGCGCAGATCGATGTGCCGGGATTCCACTTCGCCATCGATCAGGCAAGGCGCACTGGAAAGCGCCAACGTAGGTTGCGCAATGTAGTTGCGCGGGTCGGCTTGAATGCGCGCGCGGAAAGCCTCGCGCTGCAAGGCGCTGCTGTGCGGCCCGATAAGCATACCGTAACCGCCGGACTCCCCGACGGCTTTGACCACCATGCTGTCCAGGCGATCCAGCACGTGCTTGCGGTGTTTCTCATTGGTCATCAGAAACGTTTGCACATTCTGCAGGATAGGATCCTGATCGAGATAGTAGCGAATGATTTCGGGTACGTAGGCATACACCGCTTTGTCGTCGGCCACGCCGGTGCCGATGGCATTGGCTAGAGTCACGTTGCCCGCGCGATAGGCATTGAAGAGGCCAGGAACGCCGAGGATGGAGTCGCGGCGGAAGCAAAGGGGATCGACGAAGTCGTCGTCCACCCGGCGATAGATGACGTCCACGCGCCGCAACCCTGAAGTCGTACGCATGTACACCACGTTGTTATGCACCAGCAAGTCACGGCCTTCAACCAGCTCGATGCCCATTTGCTGCGCGAGAAAAGTGTGCTCGAAGTAGGCGGAGTTGCCGACTCCGGGAGTCAGCAGCGTAACTGTGGGATCGGCGCGCAGCGGACAATTCGCCGGGGCCATGCTGCGCAGCGTGGCCAGCAGCGCTTGCGGATAGTGATCGATGGGCCACACCCCGTAATCCTGAAACATGGTGGGAAAGACGCGCTTCAGAACTTTGCGGTTGGCCAGCATGTAGGACACGCCGCTGGGCACGCGAAGATTATCTTCAAGCACGGCGAAGCTGCCATCGGGGAGACGAACCAGATCCGTGCCGCAAATGTTCACGTAGATATCGCGCGGCACGCTCAGCCCGCGCATTTCGCGCCGGAAGTGCCGGCAACTGTAGATGAGATCGCGCGGGACGATCCCGTCGTTCAGGATTTTCCCTTCGCCGTAAATATCTTTCAGGAAGAGATTGAGCGCGGTGATGCGCTGGGTCAGGCCCTGTTCGATTTGCGCCCATTCGCGCGCCAGGATGATCCGTGGTACTAGGTCATTGGGGAAGATGCGCTCCGTGCCTTCCTTGTTGCCGTACACGGTAAACGTGATGCCCTCGTGCAGGAACGAAAGGTCCGCCGCCTGCTGGCTCTTGCGCAGCTCCTCGGGCGGCAGCCCTAGAAGCGTCTGATGCAGCGCGCGGTATTGCGGGCGCGGCACACCGGGGGCCTCGAACATCTCGTCATACGCTTTGTCAAACTGATAGTTCACGAAGGAAGAATAGCTTAATTTTCGTACGGGGATAGCCGAGGTTGTCATAAGCGCTTTCCGCAACCCGGCAGGTGGCTCCCCATCGGGAAGCCGCTTGCGTGGTGGAACGATGTCTCCTTGATCCGTGTATTGGTCCGTGTGGTGAAATGCCTCCCGGCGGAATTGCACGGAACCCTTGAACGACAACGATGCTGAGACAGCAACTGTAGGCTCCCGCCAAGTTGGAGTCCAATCGAAAACGTCGATATTCTGAATAGCTTTTGTGATGACACCGAGGCTGGTGCTCGGGGCTTCCGCCGGAAGGGTGCCAAGGCGGGGTATGCTTTAGAGGAGGAAATATGCAGACGGCAGAAATTCGGTGGGTTGACAAACAGGAGTTTGTAGCCAAGAGCCCTTCGGGGCATGCCCTGGTGCTGGATGCGGACCGGACGTCGAATGTCGGCTGTGGGCCGATGGAATTGCTGCTAATGGCGCTGGGGGCATGTACCGCCACGGATGTAGTCATTATTTTGCAGAAGAAGAGGCAGAGGCTGGAATCGCTGGAAGTGTTTTGTTCAGGTGTGCGGGCCGAGAAGCCGCCCATGGTGTGGACAAAGCTGGAGCTGGTGTTTCGCTTGCGCGGAGAGTTGAAGGATGAAGCAGTGAAGCAGGCAATTACGCTGAGCGAGGAAAAATATTGTTCGGTTTCGGCGATGCTGCGGAGCTCGGCGGAGTTGACCTGGCGATACGAGATTCTGGGACACTAGGGCGGCCTCTCAGAAAAAAACTCAACACAACGAATGCGGCAGCAATCGAGGTTGCGGCAGGGCCCGGCTTGTTCGTTGTCCGCCCATCGCATAAAATCGCGGGCGTAGGATCGAGTGAGATTTTCCCCGGGACAAAGAAATAGTGCGCATCTGAAGGTTCGCCACTACAGTATCTAGAGCAGGGTGCGCCCCAGCGACTGGGCGGAGTGTGACGCGGCGCACTACGGAATCCCGTGGCAAGGAGAAAAATGTCTCATCGCATTGCGGCGAAAATTACCGGTGTGGCTGGATATCTCCCGCCTAAGGTGTTGACCAATGCGGATATGGAAAAATTGGTGGCCACCAACGACGAATGGATACGCACGCGAACGGGAATCCGCGAGCGGCACATCGTGGAGAAAGGCGTGGCTAGCTCCCACCTGGCGACGGAAGCAGCCAAAGCGCTGCTGGCAAAGACAGGCACGGACGCGGCGGATATCGATTTAATCGTGGTCGCCAGCGTTACGCCGGACATGATGTTTCCGGCGATGGCGTGCTTGATCCAGGAACGCCTCGGAGCAAAGAAGGCCTGGGGATTCGACCTCTCGGCGGCCTGTTCTGGATTTGCCTATGCGCTGACTGTGGGAGCGCAGTTTGTGGGCACCGGCACACACAAGAAAGTGCTGGTGATCGGCAGCGACGCCATGAGTACGATTCTCGACTACAAGGATCGCGCCACGTGCGTGCTGTTTGGCGATGGCGCTGGAGCGGTGCTGCTTGAGCCGGCCGAGGATGGCGAAGGAATATTGGATTTTTCGCACGATGTGGACGGCTCCGGCGGCCAGTTTTTGTACATGCCGGGAGGGGGTTCGCTGAATCCGCCGACGCATGAGACGGTTGACAAGAACATGCACGTAGTACATCAGGAAGGTGGGCAAGTATTTAAGTACGCGGTGCGGCGGATGGCCGAAGTGGCGGCGAATCTGCTTGAAAGGAATGGATTTACCAGCGAAGATCTGGCGCTGGTGGTGCCGCACCAGGCGAATCTGCGGATCATTCGCGCCATGCAGGAGCGCTTGGGCGTGGCGGACTGCAAGGTCATGGTGAATATCGACCGCTACGGGAACACCACGGCTGGAACCATCCCGCTGGGTTTGCGCGATGCCCTGGATCAGGGACGATTGAAGAAGGGCGATTTGGTGTTGCTGGTTGCGGTGGGCGCGGGCTACACCACCGGAGGAGTTTTGCTGCGCTGGGGCTACTGAGCGCGAAAGTGCCGCCTCGTAAGATTCTAGTTAAAAGTGACTTAGCAAGAGCGCAAAGAGGCGGCAAGCGCGAGGTTGGCTTGCAGTCGGCGGTCGATCTGAACCGCGGCATATCGCGCGCAGATGGTGCGTTCGCGTTCGCTCCAAGCAGCCATCTGTGGAAAGTGCGGGCCGGAGAGCAGCCCCAAGGCGCGAACGATTTCGTAATAGGCGCGAACCACCCCCAGCTCCCCAGTCGAAGGCTCAAGATTGGGCGTGAGGTTGTGCAGTTCGGCCAGGGCGGGGAAATCGCCCCCGGAGAGGCGGCCACCTTCTACGCCCGCGGAATCGAGCACGCGGGCGGAAACCGGCTGCGCGGCAACCCCAGAGAGGATGGCGCGCCAGTAATACACGGCGAACTGCGCGAGGGCGAAAATCGCGATGGCGAAGAGCATGGGGGCGAACATCGTTCTGCCTCGCCTGTATCATCGGACGGGCCAGCGTTCTGGCCAATAGGTCAGGGGTACTAGAGGCGTAGAACTTCGGGGCGTGCCGTTTGCGGACTTAAGGATCGGGAAACGAATTACGGGCCTCTCGAGGGCCTTGGCGATACTCCTCCGGGGAAGGAGCTAAACGGTGAGTTCCAGTTGGCGAGCGGGATGGCGGGTTTCAGGTCTGTTGGTGGCGCTGGTCGCGATATGTGCGTTGGCGATGGCATGGAGCGTCGCTGGATACACGGACGGTGAGAGAGAAGGCGACCGAGCCGCGATCGACGCGGTGTTGCACGAGCAGCAAACGGCGTGGAATCGCGGAAATGTGGATGCGTTCCTGGAGGGGTACTGGCATTCGTCTGAGCTGTCGTTTTCCGGAAGCAGCGGCATCACGCGGGGATGGGACGGAGTCCGCGAGCGCTATAAGAAGAACTATAGGGATCGCGAGGCGATGGGCGAACTGGATTTTTCAGGGCTGGAGTTCCGTTTCCTGGGGCCGGACGCGGCGCTAGTACTGGGTCATTGGCACTTGAAGCGCGAAAAGGGCGACATTGGCGGAGTATTTTCGCTCGTGTGGCAGAAGTTTCCCGAAGGCTGGAGGATCATCCACGACCATACCAGTCAGGCACCGGCATCCTCGAGCCCTTAAAGGCCCGTAGTAGAAGAATTCAGGACGTAAGCATAAGAAAATAAATTAGATACAAGAACCACGTACATCGCCGATTGGTACGGCGAATCGCAGGGCGCTGGATGTGGTACCGAAAGTGTTCTACAGAGTTTTCCTCCCTCCTCTAGGCTGTTGACCCTATTTATGCGTCATTCGACCGGAGTATCGTAAGGGTGGGTATTTTTACACGTACGTGAATGGCGCCGCATTGAGCCCTGGGGCCCATAAAAAGGAAGGGCCAGCTTTGGCTGGAAAAGACAATGAAAATGAATATGGCGCGGTGGACTGGGGCATGGGCTATGACGTTGTTGGGACTATCGCTATCGGCAAAGGCGGATTTGATTACTGCGGGAGCGCACGAGGATGGCGGACTAACGGGGAACTTTGAGTGGTCTGCCCCGGCCGCTGGACTGCGAGATTCTGGCCCCCACAACAGCTCGTGTGCATGTCGTTTGTGGGGCGTAGGGGTCGGCAACACTTTTTCTCCAGATTCTTTTTTGGTCGCCGACGCACAATCGCATGGCGCCGACAAAAACGGAAAAGCGCTGCCCACTGGTGCGGTCGATCGCCTGAGCGGAGATACCAAGGTGGGGACCTCGATCAGCACCGACGATCAGGGATCGGGTGACGAGGCTTCAGATTCGGGTTACGACCAGGCTGGATGGTATGAGTACGGGCTTGGCTCCGGTAGTACAGGCCTCAGTGGGCTCGCCAAAGGGAAGACTGGGCCAGGCGGGGCGGGCACTTACGACCCAGCGACGGGCGTCACTTCGTCTCCCCTCCCGGGCGACGGGAAAACGTTTCGACCGCGGCCGATTGATCCGATCTTACGCGGCGGCGAACCAGTGCCGGTGACTAAGACTTCCGTGACGGAGGTGACCGAGCCGACGCTGCTGGTGCTGCTGGCCCCAGGGTTTGCGATGCTGGGACTACTGCTTGTGAAGCGCGCGTCCACTTTGCGCACGTGACAGCGTGATTTGTTGCGTTGCGGCGCTGAGGTCTCTTGAATCGAGAAGATTCGAACGGCGCGGCCGTGGAGCATTTTTTTTCGGCGTTCGGACAGCTAGTGCCGTGAGATGCGGGTAATGAGCGCGGGCATCGCTGTCGTCGGGTCGCCGAGCAGAGGACGCTGTGTGCCGTGCTTGGCGAGGAGCACTTGCGCGAGGTTGATATAGCGCTCGCGGAAGGCGCCGTCGCACCAGGCTAGATAAAAATCCCACATGCGAATGAAGCGCTCGTCAAAACCGAGATGCCGCACGGCTTCGAGATTCTGAAAAAAGCGTTGGCGCCAGGCCGCAAGGGTCTGAGCATAGTGCAAACCCATGGTTTCCACATGGGTCATGGCGAGCTGCGTGGCGCGGGCCAGGGAACGGGAAATTTCAGTGACGGAGGCCAATTCGCTGCCGGGGAAAATGTACGTTTGGATCCAGTCGGTGCGGCGGCGATAGGCGGCGACTTCTTGCTCGGGCAGGGTGATGGTTTGCATCAGCATCGAGCCGTCCAGCTTCAGCAGGCGGTCACAAGCGGAGAAATATTCGTCGTAGTGCGCGAAACCCACCGCCTCGAACATTTCGATGCTGACGATTTTGTCGAACTGGCCTTCGAGACGCCGGTAGTCTTCCAACAACAGTTTCACATGCCCAGGACGGACGTCGGTCCGCGCAAGCAAGGCGGCGGCGTAGTCATATTGCGCCTGGCTGATGGTGACAGCGGTGACGCGTGCGCCGAAATTGCGCGCGGCATGGATGGCGAAGGCGCCCCAGCCGCAGCCTATTTCCAGGATGGTGTCGCCGGGTTCGATGCGGAGCTTGGCGCAGATCAGATCGAGCTTGCGGAGCTGTGCGGTTTCCAGGGAGTCGCCGCCGTTCAGGAATTGCGCGCAGGAGTACAGCATAGAGTCGTCGAGCATCAGTTCATAGAACACATTGCCAAGGTCGTAGTGCGCACGGATATTTTTCCGACTGCCGGCAATAGTGTTGGCGCGCAGGCGATGCTGGAGGCGAGCGGCGATGGCCCGGATGCCGGAAAACAATTTATTTCGAGTGTCGAGCAGGCGCACATTGCGGACGCACAGACGGACCAACGAGACGAGCTCGGGACTGGTCCAATCGCCATCCATGTAGGATTCGCCGATGCCGATATCCGCTCCAGAGAGCGCGCGGACGAAAAAGCGCTGGTCGTGCACTACGGCCATGGCGCGGAGCGTAGCGGCCGGGTCACCGAAAGTGTAGGTCTCTTCCGGGCACACGATTTCCAGAAAGCCGCAGCGCAAATCTCGCAGCGAATGAAAGAACAGTTTTTTTGCCTGCGATGCGAACCACGGATTCATCCGAGCAAATTTCCTTTCGAGGGCAGTGCATGTGCCGGAGGTACGGGTTCGTCCGGTGAAGAGGGAGTACGCTTGCCTGGATGGCTGAACACGGGAACGTTCTTAAGCCAGAGCTTGAGAGCCTGCCAGTGGATGGCAGCAATCACGCGAACGGTCATAAGTGGATAGCTGGCAAGCGCGCGATGCAGTTCAGAGGATTGCCAGGGCCGACGTTCGAGTTCGAGAGTAGCGTCGAAGAAAGCCTTACCACCGCACACGGTGTTCATGTGAGCTACGAGGCGCTCGCCCGGTGACGAAAAAATCCAGTCGTACTCGAGGTCCATGCCCATGAATGGCGAAACATACATTTGTTTGGCGGTGGTGTAGCGTTTTGCGGCGCTAGAGGTGCGTTCACAGTCGGCGCTCAGCCAATAATTGTGGCGCTCCCCGAAGGTGCTGTTGACTTCGGCCATAAGCATGGCGAGATTTCCGCCCCGATCGTAGAAATAGTAGAAAGAAACAGGATTGAAAACATAGCCTAGATAGCGAAGGTGCGTAAGCAGGAAGATTTCGCCGTCGGGAAGCTGCAAGCCCTGGGCTGCGGCGTCCGCAGCCAAGCGCGCCCGCAGCGGCAAGTTCGCGGCTCCGAAGTGATCCTGTTCGCAATAGGCCGTGACATTCCAGCGATTGTAGGAAGCGAGCGGCGAGACGCGCATCAAATCAGGAAGGCGATCGACATTGAGAAACGCCATGTACACCGGGTAGGAGAATTCATGCCACCGCGGGTTGAAACGGCGGTGACGAAGCTTGCCGACGTAGAGAGCGGAATCCATGGCTAGACTTGCACGCCGAGGGCGCGGGCCACGCGCAACGCCGAGTTTACTCCATCTTCGTGGAAGCCGTAAAACCAATAAGCACCGGCGAAATGCAAGCGGTTGACGCCGCTGATATGCGACCAGCTCTGTTGTGCGCGAAGGGAGTCCAAAGTGTAAATCGGGTGGTGATAGACGAAGCGGCGCAGAATTTTTTCCTTGCGAACTTGCGAGTTGGCATTGAGGGAGACGCAAAAGTTTTCGGCGGAGGCGAGGGATTGCAGACGATTCATGTGGTAGGTCATGGTGACGGGACTGTGACCGTTGCGGGAATCGAGATGTAATAAATAGTTCCAGGAGGCGCGGGCTTCTGCGCGGCGCGGCAGCAGGGCGTCATCAGTGTGCAGGACCACGTCGTTGGCGGAAGTCCGGAACTTTTGCAGCACGTCACGCTCGGCGTCGCTGGGATTTTCGATTAATGGCAAGACGCGGTCCCCGTTGGTGGCAAAGACTGCGTGATCGAATCGCATCTCCTGGCGGGAGTCCCGGAAACGCAGGGTGACGCCCTGGGGATCGCGAGCAACAGCGCGGATTTGCGCGCCGGTGAAGATGCGCTGTTTGAAAGGCGCGGTGATCGGAGCGATGTATCGGCTGCAGCCGCCCGGAATGGTCTTCCATTGTGGGTGACCGCTGATGGTAAGCATGCCGTGATTTTCGAAGAAGCGGACGAGCATGGCTGCGGGAAAGTCGCGCACCGCGCTGGGGGCGCAGGACCACACGGCGGCGGCCATGGGAAAAAGATAAAATTCGCGAAATTCCTCGGAGTACTTGTGAGCGTCAAGATAGTCGCCCACCAGGATGCTCTCCGCTTCGGGCAGTGTCAGGAGTTTGATGGCATCGCGGTTGAAACGGCGCATTCCGCTGTACAGGCGGTAGGGGCGCGGCCGCAGCAAGTTCCGCCGCTGCGCAAAATAGCCGCGAAGGCCGCGGCTGGAATATTCGTAGCCGGTTTTGCGGCAGCTGACGGCGAAAGACATGTCGGAATCGATGCGGGGAACATTCAGCTCGCCGAGAAGTTTTATGAAGTTGGGGTACGTGCGGTCGTTGTGGACGATAAAGCCGGTGTCGACGGGTAACGGACCGCGCGAGGAATCCACGATGACAGTGTGGGTATGACCGCCAAGACGAGACTCGGACTCGAATAAGCAAACTTCGTACTTGCGGCTCAGATAGTAGGCCGAGGCGAGTCCTGATATCCCTGAACCGATGACGGCTATACGACTCACAGAATTGTCCTGCATTGTAATACGTATAGAGTGGCGGGATGGATGTTCGGTGAGCGGAAGCCGAAACGCGTTGCGAACGCGCTTTCTCAGGGGGAAATATTCGTGTCCGGCATACACCCCTTGGAAAACAAGCGGGCGAAAACGCTATTTTAGACACAGAATGGCGTGCTGTAGATGATGGCGCCGACGCACCAGCGCGCAACAATGGTGTTGTCCGCGCATCGGAATAGGTAGCGCAATCGTACTGCTTGATAGGGCCGCGCGCGTTAAAGTATGTTGGCCAGGGAAGGTCGCCGGAGGTTCCAGCGTGAAGTTATTTTTGAAGCTGCTGTTTGGGTTTATTTTTGTGTTTATGGTGGTGATGACGGTACGCACCTGCCTGCAGCAGAGTTTGCTGGATGCGCGTCCGGCGTTTATGGCTAGCCCTTGGGCGATGGCCACGCTATATGACGCTTATTTTGGATTTGTCACATTTTTCTGCTGGCTGGCGTGGCGCGAAAGATCGCTGGGAGTGAAGGCGGTGTGGTTCGTGCTAGTGATGACGCTGGGTAATATCGCGATGTCGTTGTATGTGTTGATTCAACTTTTCGGTTTGAAGACCGATGAAGACGTGTCCGGATTGTTCCGGCAGAAGGCGGCATGAGCGAGGGATTCTTACAGCGCAAGCTGTTGCGACCGATTGTCGAACTGCTGAAGCAGGGCGTGACGCCGGAAAAAATGGCGTTAAGTCTGGCGCTGGGCGTGACGCTGGGGATTTTCCCGGCGCTGGGATGGACCACGGCGCTGTGCGCGATTGCCGCGTTGGCGCTGCGCCTGAATCTGCCGGCAATTCAAATTGTGAATTACTTTATGTATCCGGCGCAGATTGCGTTGCTGCTTCCTTTTTTCCGGCTGGGTGAATGGCTGTTTGGCGCGCCGCGGCTGACCATTTCCGTGCCACAGATGTACGCCATGATTCATGCGAGCATTTGGAATGCGATTCGGATGCTGTGGACCACCACTTGGCATGCCATCGTGGTGTGGTGCGTCTTGGCGCCAGTGATGGCTGGAATCCTCTATATGATTCTCGCACCAGTGCTGCGGCGCGTTTTGCGGCGCATGCAGGACGGCCGCGGCAACCACGCGGCGGAGGCGGCCTAAATGTTTTCCGTGGCGGTGCATATGGCGGTGGTGGGTACGGGAGTCGTTGCCGCCTTCATGCTGCTTTTGTGGGCAGCGCATCTGTTGATAAAAAACGCCGCCATTGTGGATGTGGGATGGGCAGCGGGTTTAGGAATCCTGGCGATTTATTACGCGGGCGCCGGGCCTGGATACGTGCAGCGGAAGTGGATGATCGCCGCCATGGCTGGAATCTGGAGCTTGCGGCTGGCGCTGCATCTGCTTTTTGACCGGGTAATCGGGAAGCCGGAAGAGGGCCGCTACCTGCAATTGCGCAAGGAGTGGAAGACCAACATACCCGTGCGCTTTCTGTTCTTTTTTGAGTTTCAGGCGCTGCTGGATGTGGTGCTGTCGATTCCGTTTCTGCTTGCTTGCCTGAACACGCGAGCGGCTTTGGGCATTGCAGAATTTATTGGCGCCGGGATTTGGTTCGTTGCGATGGGCGGTGAAGCTTTGGCCGATCATCAACTGAAAAACTTTAAGAGTATTCCCGGAAACAAAGGCAAGACTTGCGAAGTGGGGTTGTGGAAGTATTCGCGGCATCCGAACTATTTCTTTGAGTGGCTGATTTGGATAGGCTACGCAATTTTTGCGATTGCCTCGCCGTGGGGATTTGTCGGGATCCTTGCGCCCGTGCTCATACTTTATTTTCTGCTGGGGCTGACCGGAATTCCGGCTACGGAAGCGCAAGCATTGCGGAGCCGCGGCAACGAGTATCGCGAATATCAGCGGCGGACCAGCGCGTTTGTGCCCTGGTTTCCCAAGAATGTGCCCGCTAGGAATTTGGCTCCCAAGAAAGCGGGCGGTTGATGAGCAGCGAACGACAGGCGGCGCATGCCAAGTGGCTTCCGGTGGCGCAAGAGAAGCCGGAAGAACGGTTTTGGTATGAGCCGCTGGTGGAAAGCGGACTGGTGCCTGATGCGCTGACCCGCGCACTGATCCGGCGGATGCTGCGCGAACGGCTGGCGGAAGAAGACGGAGGAAGTGACGACGCGAATCGCGCGAGGTTACTGCGATTCATCACACTGATGAATGCCAGTCCCATCGCGATGCGCACCGATTCGGCCAATGCGCAACATTACGAGGTGCCAGCGGACTTTTTTGCCGCGGTACTGGGTCCGCGGCGAAAATATAGTTCCGCGCTATACGAGGGCACGGCCAAGACGCTTGGGGAGGCGGAAGAGGCGATGTTGCGGCTTACCTGCGAGCGCGCGCAGCTTGGCGATGGACAGGATGTGCTTGAGCTAGGCTGCGGTTGGGGTTCGCTAACGCTATGGATGGCGGAGCATCATCCGAATAGCCGCATCACGGGAGTTTCCAATTCCGGGTCGCAACGCGCGAGTATTTTAGAGCGGGCGGCGCAGCGTGGCCTCCGCAACGTGCACATCATCACCGCGGACATGAATGACTTCTTTACCGAGGATAAATATGACCGCGTAGTCTCCGTGGAAATGTTTGAGCACATGCGGAATTGGAGAGTGCTTCTGGAGCGCATCAGTCATTGGTTGCAGCCGACCGGGAAATTGTTCATTCATATTTTTACCCATACGCGGTTTGCGTACCCATTTGAAGTGCGGAATTCCGGCGATTGGATGGCGCAGCATTTTTTTACCGGCGGGATGATGCCCAGCGATGATTTGTTGATGCATTTCGACGAACATTTGCGAGTCAGTGAGCATTGGCGGGTGAACGGCACAAATTATCAGAGGACCGCGGAAGCGTGGCTGTCCAATATGGACGCGCACAAACGGCAATTGATGCCGCTACTTATAGAAACCTATGGCGCGGCCGCCGCGAAGAAGTGGTGGGCGCGGTGGCGTGTGTTTTTTATGGCTTGCGCGGAGCTTTGGGGATATCGCAGCGGGACGGAGTGGATCGTTTCGCATTACCTACTGGAACCGACTCGCACGCCGTGAACATGCGGCCCCGATGGTCCGCGCTACGAACTGCCTTTAGAGCGTTACAAAATCTCCAAAATTTCTTCGTAGCGCTTGAACGGCGGAATTAGGTACGCACCTGCTAATTCCGTTCGCGCCCAGGCCAGCATTTGTCTTGCTACGTCGAAACCCCGATCGCGTGCCGCCGCGCCCGCTTGCTCCATGGATTTCAGAACGGCTTCCGGAATCATGATGCCGGGTACTTCGTTATTCAGGCGCAGGGCTTGCTTGTAGCTGTTGAGCGGCCAGATGCCGATTAATACGGGAATTGGCGGAGAACCGCCCAGTTTCTTCACAAACGAATGCCAGTGCTCGGGATCGAAGAGCGGCTGAGTCATGGCGAAGTGCGCGCCGGCTTCGATCTTAGCGTGGAAGCGTTCGATTTCGTTGTCGAGATCGTCGGCCACCGGATTTACCGCTACGCCGATGGTGAAATTCGTCGCGCCGCCTAGCGTTTTGCCGGCCCAGTCTGTGCCTTGATTCAGACGATGGAGAATTTTTACCAGGCCCACGGAGTCAACTTCATAGACGCCGCTGGTCTCCGGATAGTCGCCGACGGATGGCGGATCGCCGGTGATGCCGAGAATGTTGCGCACGCCTCCGACTGTCCATGCGCCCAGCAGCATGGCCTGCAAGCCGATAATGTTGAAATCGCGCGTGGTGAGGTGCGGGACGGTTTCGACGCCGCGGGCTTCGAGTGCGCCAGCGACGACGAGCGCGTCCATTCCGACACGAGCCATGGCGCCGCTGTTGATGTCGATAGCATCGGCTTTTCCGGAGGCCATGATTTTATCGACCTGTTCATAGATGCGGTCGAGGGAAAGCCCTTTGGGCGGATCGATTTCCACGCACACGGTGAACTGCTTGGCCTGCAGTTTTTTCCAGAATTTGCTTTCCGGGCTGCGCTCGAGAACCGGCGCAGGCTTGGGCACCGCCGTCACCGTTTGTGCCGAGGCGGAATGCTTGGTGGGGCGCAGCGATTTCACAGCTTCCGCCATGGCTCGAATGTGCGCGGGCGTGGTACCGCAGCAGCCGCCGAGAATGCTGACGCCGAGTGCCGCAGCCTCGCGGGCAAAGAGCGCGAAATATTCCGGCGAGGATTTTGGGTAGACGATGCGGTCCCCTTCACGCTTGGGGAAGCCGGCGTTGGGCATTCCGCTGACGCGAATATCGCCCACGCCCGTAAGTTCCGCAAGAATGGGCAAGAGCGATTGCGGCCCCAGCGTGCAGTTCGCGCCGATAACCTGGACATTTTTATTTTTGAGCAGCGCGGCAGCTGCGGCGGGGCGCATGTCGCCGAAGGTGGTGCCTTCTTCGGCGTAGGTTAGCTCCGCGATGATGGGTAGCCCGGAAAAAGAACGGATGGCGTCGATGGCCAGCAGCAACTCTTCAATGTAGGAAAACGTTTCGAGGCAGTAGAGATCCACGCCGCGCTCTTCGAGGGCCAGAGCTTGCTCGTGAAAAATGTCCTGGATTTCATCCGGTTCCGGATGGCGAGATTGCACGCCGAGACCGAGCGGGCCGATGGACCCGGCAATTAAAACTTCGCGCGAGGCGGATTCGCGGGCTTCGCGGGCGATCTTTACGCCGCGGCTATTGAGACGCTGCACTTCGTCGCCAAGACCCAGCGGAGCGAGCTTGAAGCGGTTCGCGCCGAAGGTGTTGGTTTCAATGATTTGCGCGCCGGCTTCGACATACGCCTGGTGCACGCGGAAAACCGCTTCCGGCTCGGTGGAGTTGAGTTCGTCGAAGCAGCGCTGCGCGCCAACGGATTCGTGCAACAGCGAGCCCATCGCGCCGTCGGCCATGAGGATGGAGTCTTTGAGCAGTTCGTTGAAATCGAGAATCTTCACGATACCTGGTCCGATCTTTGAGAATAAATTGCGGGCGCTGCGGCTAGCGTTTTTGCTCCATGAGCGTGGCGACGGAGCTCATGAGGTCGTACTTGGTGAGAATTTCAAAGTGTGCGTTGCCCATGTCCACGAAGACCGCCGGATTCTCGTGGCTCAGGATATAGGTGATGCGTTCCACCGGAGCGTTGCGCGCGATTTGCGGCATGGGCTTGCTCATCACTTCGCGCACCACAAGTTTGCGCAAGTCTTTGCCCTGCAACGCCATGGTGAGGATTTGATCTTCGTACACCGTGCCGATGGGAAGATTCTCCTCAAATATAGGGATTTGCGAAATGTCCTGCTCCTGCATGGTTTTCAGTGCGTGGAAGACCGTCTGATATGGGCGCGCGACAATTAATTCGCGCACTTTGCCAGCTTTGTGTTTCGCGGCAATGATGTCGGCGGCGGTCATGGGCACCACGGATTCCACGTAGCCGCGCTCGCGCATCCATTCGTCGTTGTAAACCTTGCTGAGGTAGCGCATCCCGGTGTCCGGCAGAAAAGCTACGATGAACGCTTCAGGACCGAGATCTTTCGCCAGGCGCAGCGCCGCGGAAATGCATCCACCGCCAGAGCCGCCGGTGAACAGCCCTTCCATCTTGACCAGGCGGCGAGCCACAACGAAACATTCTTCATCATTTACCTGCATGACGTCGTCGAGAATCTTCATGTCCATGGTGGTTGGAAAAAAATCTTCGCCGATGCCTTCCACGACGTAGGTCTTAGCCTTGATGGTCGCGCCGGTCTTGAACGAATCGTAGTAGAGCGAACCGAAGGGATCGACACCGATAATTTTTACCGTGGCATTCTTTTCCTTCAGGTACTTGCCGACGCCGCTGATGGTGCCGCCGGTGCCCATGCCACAAACAAAGTGCGTGATTTTGCCTTCGCTGTCGTTCCAGATTTCCGGGCCGGTGGTCAAGTAGTGGGCTTCCGGATTCATGGGATTGGCGTACTGATTGGGATAAAAGGAGTTGGGAATTTCGCGCGCCAGTTTTTGCGCCACGGAATAGTAGCTGCGCGGATCTTCGGGCTCGACCGCGGTGGGACATACAATCACCTCCGCGCCGAGCGCTTTCAGCAGATCCACTTTTTCCTTGGACTGCTTGTCGGTGATGGTGAAAACCATTTTGTAGCCGCGCACCGCCGCCACTAGCGCGAGGCCCATGCCGGTGTTTCCGGAAGTGCCTTCGATAATCGTGCCCCCGGGCTTCAGCAGTCCGCGCTTCTCGGCATCGTCAATCATCGTGATGCCAATGCGGTCTTTCACCGAGCCGCCCGGATTGGTGTAATCGGCCTTCACATAAATCTGGGGCTTGAGACCCTGATTGATGCGGTTCAGGCGCACGAGCGGAGTGCCGCCGATGGCTTCCAGAATGTTGTTACATTTCATGTAGTCGTCTCAAATGCGGCGCGGTTCAGACATTTGCCCCGCCATCAGCGCCGATGGCGTCTGTGGCATAATTCTTTCAGTTTAGCATGCGAAATGCAGGGCGCGCAGCCAAGGCCACTGAGGAGATTCCATGCGGGAAAATATTTCCAGCGGAGCGCCGTGGGAGCCGATTGTGGGTTACTCGCGGGCGGTAAAAATCGGAAACGTGATTGTCGTTTCGGGAACCACAGCTACTGGGCCGGACGGGAAGATCGTGGGAGTCGGCGACGCCTACGCGCAAACCGTGCAAACCATTCAGAACATCGAATCGGCCTTAGCCAAGGCTGGCGCCACGCTCAACAACGTGGTGCGCACGCGGCTGTTTGTGACCAATATCGCCGAATGGGAGAAAATCGGCCGCGCCCATGGCGAATTTTTTGGCAGCATCCGTCCGGCCACCAGCATGGTGCAGGTGAGCAGCCTGATTGCTCCTGAAATGCTGGTGGAAATTGAGGCCGACGCCATTCTCGAATCTTAGCCACTCCCATGTCCGCCGCGCTCTATGACTCGGTGATCGCCGATTTTTATGACGCCTCGCCCGTAGTGCATGGCCGGACGCAAGACGTCAACTTTTATGTCGCCGCAGCGAGCCTATCCGGCGATTCAGTCCTCGAACTCGGCTGCGGCACGGGAAGAATGCTCGTACCGCTCGCGCAAGCCGGCCTGCATGTCACGGGATTGGACATTTCCCAGAGAATGCTGGAGCGCGCCGCGGAAAAGCGCGCACGGCTAGACGCAGAACAACGCGATCACGTGCGACTGGTACAGGGCGACATGACGCGCTTCGATCTTGGCGAACAATTTCCGCTGGTGATTATTCCCTTTCGCCCCTTTCAACACCTGCTGACCATCGACGAACAATTGCAATGCCTGACCTGCGTTCGCCGCCACCTCGCGAAGGGCGGCCGCCTGATCCTGGATTTTTTCCAAACTGATGCGGCGCGCATGCACGATCCCGACTTCTTAAAGGAGCACACCGTCGCGGACTACGAAATGGCTGGCGGCAGCAGCGTGCACCTAACGGAGCGCGTGGTCGCCTTCCATCGGGCGGAACAACGCAATGACGTGGAAATGGCCTTTGCCGTGACTGGCCCCGACGGGCACAAGAGTCGCAGCGTGTTCGCGTTCACGATCCGCTATTTTTTCCGCTACGAAGTGGAGCATCTTCTGGCACGCAGCGGTTTTCGGGTCACGGAACTGTTCGGCGATTTCGACCGCTCGCCGCTGCAAGACCATTCGCCCGAGATGATTTTTGTGGCGGAAGCGAACTAGCCATCACCACTTGGCGCGAATTCGATACTTCAGCACCGCGGTCCCGTCTTTTTCCACGGGCACATTAAATTGCGCGGCAAACGCGCCCGTCTTGGTGAACTTGTAGCTGGACGAAAGCATTTCCCAGTCTCCGCCGATGGGTTCGTTTACCTGCACCACAATCGGCGTGTCTTTGTGATTGCGCAGTGTGATTTCGTATTCCATTTCCCAGACGTGCGTGTCGATCTTCTTGTAATCGGTCTGCTTGCGTTCGGAGACCACATCGAAGGCGTTGCCGATGTGTACGGTAATGTCCTCATCCTTTGGCGTATGCTCGATGCGGTCTTCGCCGATGAACAGCACTCCGCCGCGCGAATCCTTCTGGTACACGCGCAAATTTCCGGCAGGCAGGGGCATGCCCAATCCCGATTTCTCCGCGTTCTTGAATTTGTAGTAGACCATTACCGCGTCCTTAATCGGAGAGCCGGGATTTTGCTGGCTGCGATAGTAATAATTCTGCCCGTTAACCACGAACAGTTTGTCGACGGGAACATTCGTCCCTTGTAACAAGCTGATCTGTTTGGTCTCTTTGTCTTCGACCGAAGTCTTCCGACCCAACGTGTACAGGTGATACTCGCTAAAGCTCTCCTGCTGGAACTGATCCGCGGCCCTTGCCGACGGAGCAGCTTGCATCTTGGCCATCACTTCCAGTCGCCGGGGCTCGGGAATGCGATTCAAATCGCCAGCGACCAACTGCAACTTGGCGTTGTGAAACGCCGTCCCGCTGTTGTTGCCGATGGTCACCCAACCGTCAAGATCCGCGGCCCTGTCATCGCGCGCCACGGTCAGCACATAATCGGCGTTCCAGGTAAGTCCGGTTGCCAGATACGATGTTTCGATCTGCTGCCTGCGCGCCCCGGAATTTTCCAGGGACATCAGCAGCGTCGGCCGGTCGTACAGATTCGCCGGCACTTCCGGAAAGTGATAGCTGCTCACCGGGGGATTGGTCACGATATCGTTTCCCACTTTCCAGACCGTTCCGTTGTTATCTGCCAGCAGCGTCGCTTTATATTGCTCGCGCTTCTCCGTGTTGTTCTCGTAGAAGGAGCGTTCCAGCGTCACCTCCTTGCCCACGTACTTGTGCAGCAGCTTGGCCGGCTCTAGTAAATCGTATTCGTAATTTTGTTCGACGACGTCGAGCTTCGCGGGATCGGTAAGCGAACGAAAATGTACCGTCGCGGGATTCACGGTGGCGGCGATGTCCATGAATTTCAGCCGCACGAAGCCGGACGGCAGGGCGAGCTGGCGCACGTCACGTACCAGCGCAATGTTGGAGTTGTAGACGGTCACCGCCAGCTCGGTTTGGTCGCCTAAACCGGTGGACGAATCTCCTCCGCCTTCTTGCACAGAACCCTTCTGCGCTGCTGGGTCTTGCGGTCCGGCCCACAGCAGTGCGGCGCTCCCCGCGCCGAGAACAGCAGCGCTAAAAACCAAAGTGATTCTTGTCTTCGTTCCTATACAGCTCATAACCGGCACCTCTCGCAGAATTGCCTTCACTGATTAGAACGCAGTCGGCGATCTTTCTTGCACGACAATTTGCAACACCCCAAGTGCTGGGTGGCCTACCCTTTGCGGGTTGTGCAAAGGGTGGGGCCGTTCGTCACGGGTTGGCGACGCGCGTCCAACTCACGCCACCGTCCACGGTAACAAAACTGTTTTTCCTGCCACCGTCCCAAACCGTCGCATGCAACGCATCCACCGCGCTGATGCCGACCACGTCGCCAGCAATCGGTGAAACAATTCTTGCCCACTGCCCGCCGCCATCGATGGTCCGCAGGATGGTGCCCGAGCGCCCAATGACCCAGCAGATGGCCACGTCGGACGCCGCCCCCGAATCCAGCGTCACACTCACCCCGCTATTCTGGCGCGCCCACGTCGCTCCCGCATCCCGTGAATTTTCGATCAGCCCATTTTCACCCACGCGCCAAAGCACGTTTCCTCCCGGCGCCGGTATCAGGCGCGGATTCAGCACGTTCATGTGGGAGATCGCCCGGCCATTTAGCGGTGCCTGCTCCGCGCTGACTCCCGGCTGCAGCCTCATCAGCGCCGTCCCGGCAGCCGGGGATTGCGCGCCGGTGGACTGCGTTCCCGCCGCAGCAGTCTTTTGAGCCGCTGCTGGAGCGGGAGCGCTACGCGTTTGCGCGCTTTGTAACTGCTGCCCGCTCTCCAGCGGGGCAATGTTCGCGTCGGAGGTTGGGACTAGCGGCGCTGCGCCGGACACTTCAACTGTCTCCGTCACCGCCTTGGGAGGAGCTTCGACTTTGCCATCGGGACCGCCAGCCACCGCTCCCGCTGCTCCAACGGCTTTCGCTGAAGGCGGTGCGCTCGGCACGTAGGGCGTCAGCGGCGGAGGCGGCTCGTTGGCTTGCACCTTCTTCTTGTCAAGCGCGTCCGTCTCATCGAGACTCCGCGAACTTTCTCTCCCGAGTTTTGCCACTGGAAGCGCTTTCTTCTCCACAATTGCAGGAGTCTCCGCCGGGATCGTCACCGGTGCTGGTGGCGCGGTTCGGTTTTCCGCGGTCTCCACCTTGCTTTGCTTCAAAGCATCGAGGGCTGGCTGTCGCGTCCCCACCCAAATCATCACAGTCGCGGCAATGGCGCCGAGCGGCACCAGCCAATACGCAGTTGTCCGGCGCGAAGCTTTCATGGGCGACGCTTCGCTGCCGGTGGCTAGACTGGGCCTCGCGCCTGCATGCGGCAAAACCCGCCCCGCAGTAGTCATCGCCGGAGGAAGCATCTCCGCCGGGCTACTGGCCGATTCATATACCGCTGGAACGTACTCTTCCTCACTGGCGGCCATCGCGATGTCCTCGGTGGCTTCCAGTTGCGACAAAATCTCCTGGCAACGCCCGCAGCCTACGATGTGCTCCTTCCACAAAATCATTTCCGCGCTGGCCAACAAACGCTCGTGATAGGCCGCCAGGATCTCGGCATCTGGACAAGCTCTCGCTTGCTGGGCGTCGCCGGACGCAGTTTTCTGGGGCCCATCCGGATTGCTGCGCAATTGCCGGATCAGCGCTTTTTCAAACAGGGAGTCGTTATCCGGCATAGCGGTCACCTCCAATAGAACGGGCGCGCTCGCGGACCTTGCAATCCAACGAATTGTTCGCGCCTGGCCTCATGGGACCAGCCTCCCACTGTTAGGCGGGCGACTTTTTTGTTGCGCAACGTCGCTCCCGCCCGCTTCGGCTTCGCTCGGAAACAGTAAATTGAAATCGATAGGCGCATCCTCCGTCGCATATTGAAAACACGCGGCAATCTGGGCCTCGCTCAGTCCTTGCGCTCCCACCCCATCGCCTTGCCCGTGAGACTTGGCGGTCGTGCCTTGCCGTAAATATCCTTCCACTGTGGCGCGCAGCTCCCGCCGGATGCGCTCCAGATTTCTCGATACGCTGGACTCATGCTCTCCGCGGAGACGTCCAATTTCCGCCAAAGTTTTGCCCTCGGCGTAGTAAAGACAAACGCGCCGGTGATCCTCGGGTGCCAGCCCCTCCAGGGCACTGCGCAAGGCAGCGCAAAACAGCGCTATATATTTTTCGCGGTAAGGATCGGGCGGCAAGGCCAGCGGTCCGGACGCTGGCCCCATGGAAGATGCGGACGAATTTTTCTGATGCTGATCGAGACTGCTGGCGCCCTCCGACGTCAAGAGCCTCCCGTCTCCATCCTGCTCCTCGTCCAGAGAATCGAAGCGCCGCGCCGCGCGAATGCCATCCACGTGCCGTTGCGCCAGCACCGCGCGCAACCACGTTTTCAGCGAGCTGCGCCCATGAAAGTACCGGAAAAGCGAGTTTGAACCACGGCGGCTATCAGCCAGTCCATATAATTCAGCAAATAGCGAATCCGCCAGCTCGCGCGCTTCCGGAGACTCCGCAGCCCGCCGCAGCATGGCTCCAGCACACTGCCGCAAGTACCCGCGATAACCCCGCACAAAAAACTCCCACGCCGCCTCCGCGCCGTCGGCGCAACCGCACGCCAGGGCAAAATCTTCCAGGTGCAGGGTGCCTAGATAGGCCTCCACCTCTGCCCATGACGGGGTATGGCTCTTGAAGCGCGAGGACACGCTGCGCGCCAGGTGGAGCACAAAGCGCGGCATCAAGCAATCCCAGCGCGCGTTGCCGGCCTGCGCGCACAGGCTCTCCATGAACGCGCCGTGCGCCTGCAATTGGGCGACGAGCTCCGCCAGGTGTGGGTCAGAGGGTGTTGTTTTGGCTTCCGGCATGGGCTCCGGCGGGTCCGAATGTACTTAGCTCCCCGGTATCGACCGCAAAGTGCCCCTACCGGGCAAATGCGGCGCAACCAACCCCCGGTTTAGAGTATCCTATATGGAAGTTGCGCCCCAGCCCGTGCAACCGAATCCGCCTCGCCGGGTTAACAATCGGAAAGCGCAACGTGCGCTCACGGGAGCATTAGCGACTTCGCGTCGTTAGTACGAAAGTCCTATTCGGCCACCCTCAACCTCGTCAGTACTCTAGTACTGCAAGAGAGCTTGTCCCTCGATCTTGCCAGCGCGCGAGGGGCGGCAGGGCACTCCTAACCGACGGTACGGGGACGGAAATTTTCCAAGGCGGTAGGGCGGATGACCAGTATGCTCGCAGATCCAGTAGCAAAGACCAGCATGGGCGTCGGTTTCGATGCCAAGAACCGTCGCGCCGCTGACCCGGAAGCTTGGAAACGCGCCATCGGCACGAAACCAGTAGCAGCCCGCCTGGCCTTGCTGCCCGAAGGCAAGCCGCGCTGGGGTCGCCTGGGAGTTAGCGCCATTGCGCAGCTTTTGATTCTGGGCTTTTTCTTGTTGGTTCCCTTGCTATATCCGGAGCGCATGAAGACCGCGCTGAATTTCGACATCATCGAAATCGCTCAGCCGATCACCACGATTCCCGTAGCTCCTCCTCCCCCGCCACCGCCGAAGATTCGGCAGAAAGTTGCACCCGAGCCACCCAAACCGGTGATCGAAGAGCCCGTAAAACTGAACCCCAAGCAGCCGCATATCTTCGCCACCCCGAAAGCCGTTCAACCCAAGATTCAGACCGTGGACGTGAAGGCTCCGGACATGGCGCCCGTTTTGGAAGCTGCCAAGATCGACACCCAAAGCAACCAGCCGAAGCGACCGAAGGACGACGTCAAACTGAACAACATGAATAGCGGCAGCGCCGCACCAGCGACCGTAAAGGCGCCCGTGGATAAGGTTCAAACGGGTGGTTTCGGGGATCCCACCGGATTGGCCGGCAAAGGTGATCCCAACAAATCGAATATCGTGAATCGCCTGGGATCTCCAGCATTGCCTGGCGGCCCGGGTTACGGCAATGGCACCGCGGGTGCCAACGGAATCAAGGGCACCGTCGCCAGCACTGGATTTGGCAATGGAACTGCCAACCCTCCACAGGGTGGCGGCAAGCGCGGTTCCATCCAGCAGAGCGGCTTCGGCGACCAGACCGTGGCGGAAGCTCCCAAGAAAAAGGTGGCATCCACCGAAGGCGCTACCACGCAGGTGGATATCCTCGACAAACCGCGGCCGGAGTACACGGCCGAGGGGCGCAGCCTGCGTCTCGAAGGCGATGTGGTTCTGGATCTCGTTTTCTTGGCCAACGGTTCGGTCGAAGTTAAGGGCGTGGTCTCCGGTTTGGGCCATGGACTCGATGAAGCGGCAACTCGGGCAGCACAGCAGATCAAATTTAAACCGGCTAAGCGTGACGGCCAGCCGGTGGATTTCCCAGCGCGCGTGCGGATTCAATTCCGCATGGCCTACTGAGGGGGAGAAACAAAATGCGTAAGGTATTTTTATCGATCGCGCTGCTGGCGACGAGCGGATTAGCAACCTTTGCCGGGCAGGCTCCGGCTAGCGGACCAGCTGCGACGTTTCAGCAGATTGGCCCGGCGCCGCGCACCATGGATGAAGTCATCGACCGCGTAGTCGCCAATGAGGCCAAGCTGGACAACCAGGTCAAGACCTACTCGCCGCTGGTCGAAACCTACATCCAGAACCTTAAGCCGGACAAAGATCTCGGTTACGCCCCCGCGGGTGACAAATATTTCCTCGGACGCGCGGATTTCTCCAAGGGCGTGCAGTTGGTGTCTTTGAGCGATAGCGGCTCCAAGGGCAAGAAAATCTTCATGTCCGTCGGCAACTTCTTCTCGTTTGCCATGCAGTTCCTGCCCGATGGCTTCCTGCAGATGATTTTTATCGACACCAATGGCTTCGACAAGCAGCACTACAAGTTTGACTACGTACGCCGCGAATTCCTCGGCGAAGTGCGCTGCCTGGTGTTCGACGTCACCCCCAAGGAAAAGTCCGGCAAGGGCCGCTTCCTCGGGCGCATCTGGGTGGAAGATCAGGACTACAACGTCGTGCGCTTTAACGGCGCCTACGGTGGCGGGGGGCACACCAGCTTCTACTTCCATTTCGATAGCTGGCGCGCCAATGTGCAGCCCGGTATGTGGCTGCCCGCCTTCGTCTACAGCGAAGAAAAGGATCTCCACTACGCCCTAACCAAGAAACTCGATTTCAAAGCCCAGACCCGCCTCTGGGGCTACAACTTGGGCCACACCGCGGAAGAGCAGGAATTGAGCAAGATTCTCGTGGAGACGCCTGTTCAGGACGACACCAAAACCGCCAACGATCTTTCCCCCGTGCAGGCCCAGCGTTCCTGGGATCGCCAGGCGGAAGACAACGTCATCGACCGCCTGCAACGCACCGGCCTGATTGCTCCCAAGGGTGACGTCGACAAAGTTCTCGAGACCGTAATTAACAATCTCGAAGTCACCAACAACCTGGACATCGAACCCGATGTGCGCTGCCGCGTGATGATGACCACCACCCTCGAATCCTACACCGTGGGCCATACCATCGTTCTCAGCCGCGGCCTGATCGACGTGCTTCCCGATGAAGCCAGCTTGGCCGCCGTGCTCGCCCATGAATTGGGCCACATCGTGCTTGGCCATCGCCTTGATTCCACCTACGCCTTCTTCGACCAGATCATCGTCGACGAAAAGGATACTTTCCGCCACTTTGGCTTCCAGCGCACGCCCGATGAAGAGCATGCCGCCAGCGTCAAAGCCATCGAGTTGCTGAACAATTCTCCCTACAAAAATCAGCTGGGTAACGCCGGACTCTTCCTCTCGGCTCTCGAAGCTCGCCAGAAAGAGGTTCCCAATCTGATTAGCGCGCACCTCGGCAACCGCGTTCCCGTGATTGCCGACCTGAAGTCCACCACCCCGGTGGATCAAAAAACAAATCCGCAAATGATCGCGGCTTTGCCCATCGGCGGACGCGTGAAGCTCGATCCCTGGAACGACCATCTCGAGCTGATCAAGAGCAAGCCCGTGGGAACCGTGGCGGAACGCGAGAAAATGCCCTTCGAGATTACGCCGTTCATGCCCTACCTCACCCGCTATGGCAGCGACGCTTCCAAGCCCATTGCCGCCAGCGCGGCGGTTTCTCCGGCTGACCCGACCGCCAAGCCCGGCGATCCGGCACCAGCCAACCCGCAATAAGCTCGTGAATTACAGCTGATAATCGCAGCTCACACAACGCTTTCGCAGCTACAACGGCCCGGTTACGCAATCGCCGGGCCGTTTTGTTTTGCTGGTCATCGCTGATCGCGATTGATCGGCCCGGCCGACGGCACCTCTGCTCCGCAAATACTATGCAACGTTATCCAACGGGGCAACGCCCGACAATACCTTCTAGCGGACGATGAGCTTCGGAATTCCGGCGGGGGAGTGGGTTAAGTGGGGTGGCGGGTGGGTGGAGAGGTTGGGGAGGGGAGGGGTCTTGCGGCCG